>Ga0206855_10033_pt2 | contig 44415 bp, 42 predicted proteins | sample Alteio_BWOrgCont_51_FD_152637 | JGI IMG/M metagenome (GOLD analysis project Ga0206855, IMG submission 152637) | Enriched cells from forest soil in Barre Woods Harvard Forest LTER site, Petersham, Massachusetts, United States -... | ecosystem: Environmental > Terrestrial > Soil > Temperate forest >...
GCAGTGAAGCGCGAACTTCGTCCACCTCGGCGGGAGTAAAGCCGTAATCCAGTGCGCGGCGCGGATTGCCCATGCTTTACAACAGCCTGCGGCAGGATGTCGGCAATGTACTCGCCAACGAGGGGATGCGGTTTTTGGCGGACGGTGATTTCCGTTTCGGCTTCCCGACTCAGGACCAGGCTGAGGCGCTGACGATGGACGACTTCCGGGCCTGGCTCGCGCCGATTTTGAAAGACAGCTACATGGAAATTTCCATCGTCGGCGATTTCGACCCAGCCGCAACCGAATCAGCCCTGGCCGCGACATTTGGCGCGCTCCCGGTTCGCGCGGAAAAACGCACCGATTATTCTTCCGTGCTCAACGTAAAATTCCCCGTCGCCGCCGAAGGCTCGGTGAAGACCTTCCAAGTGCCCACTGTCATCCCCAAGGCCGAGGTATTGACCGTCTGGCCGACCTGCGATGAAACGGACATTCAGCGTGTGCGCATCCTCTCGGTATTGGCCGATGTCTTTTCTGACCGTTTGCGGGTTGAGGTGCGTCAGAAACTTGGCGCAGCCTACAGTCCGGATGTGGCCAACGAATCGAGTGACACTTTCCCGCAATATGGCTTCACGCTGGCGGAAATATCTGCCGATCCAAAACTCGCCGCAGATCTCGCTAACCAAGCCCGCGCCATTGGCGATGATTTGGCGAAAAAAGGTGTTACGCAGGAGGAGTTTGACCGCGCGATTACTCCATTGCGCAAATCCATTGTGGAGTACCGGCGGCAAAACAGCTACTGGCTTGGGCGCGTGATGGCCGGTTCGCAGGCGTTCCCAGTGCGCTTGGAGCGCGCTCGCACTCTGGCCACAGCGTACGACCAAATCACCCCAGATCAGGTCAGCGCCCTGGCAAAAGAATATCTTGAGGCGGATCGCGCCGTGCGCATTCTCGTCCTGCCGGAAGCACCCGCCGCCACCTCATCTGCATCGACTTCCAGCGGAACCAACCAGCCATGAAAATTCTCATCGCTGATGACAATCGGGTGAATCGCAATTTGCTGCTGGCTTTGCTGGACGGGCAGGGTGCGCAAATCGAGGAAGCGCGCGATGGCGTGGAGGCGCTGGCCGCCATCAAAAAGATGAAGGTGCCCTTCGTGGGCCTGATTGACTGGGAAATGCCGGAGATGGAAGGGCCGGAAGTGTGCCAGGAGGCGCGCAAACTGGTCGGTGCCCCGCCGATGTTTCTCCTTCTGGTCACCGTGCGCGCCAGCAAGCAAGACATTGTGAAAGGATTAAAGTCCGGCGCAAACGATTACGTCATCAAGCCCTTTCACAAGGAAGAATTGCTGGCGCGCGTGAAAACGGGCATGCAGCTGGTCGAGCTGCAGCAAAGCCTGCTTGACCGCGTGCAGGAGTTGAGCGACGCCCTTGCCCGGGTCAAAACCCTGAGCGGGTTGCTGCCCATTTGCGGCTACTGCAAAAAAATTCGCAACGACCGCGATTATTGGCAACAGGTCGAGGATTACATCGGCAAACATTCGGACGTAAAATTCAGCCATAGCATCTGCCCGGACTGCTTTGAGCTTTATCTCAAGCCGCAATTGGAGCAGATGAAGCGGGAAGGGTGATTCCCGCTTGGCTTTTGGGCGACAATTTATTGCGCGCGATAAGGCTTTTTATTTGAGGCTCATCTCATGAAAATCGCCATTGTTGGTTCGGGGGCCGTGGGTGGGTATTATGGGGCGCGCCTGGCCCGTGCGGGCGAAGAGGTGCATTTCCTATTGCGCTCCGACTATGCTGTTGTGCGCGACAAAGGCTGGCGCGTCACCGACCACGAGGGCGAATGGACGTTGCGACCGGTCCATGCCCATGACCGTTCGGAGTCTATTGGAGTGTGTGATTGTGTTGTCGTCGCGACGAAATCCACCGCCAACCCGATGCTGCCGCCGCTAGTGTGCCCGCTTTTGGGGGAAAGCACAATGCTGCTCGCCTTGCAAAACGGCCTGGGCAACGTCGAATTCCACGCGGGTTATGCGGGGGCGGAGCGCGTGCTCGGTGGCTTGGCGTTCGTGTGCATCAACCGCGTGGGGCCAGGTGTCTTGGAGAAATACATCCCCGGCAGCGTACGCCTAGGGGAATTTTCCGGCGCAGCGCTCGACCGTACCCACGACCTCGCCGCACGGTTCGTGCGGGCGGGGATCGATTGTGAGGCGGTGGATTCGCTGGCGGCGGCGCTTTGGCGTAAATTGGTGTGGAATGTGCCGTTCAATGGGCTGACCATTGCTGCGGGTGGAGTGACAACGGACGTTATTCTCGCTCGATCCGAATGGCGGGAACGGGCCTGGCAGTTGATGCTCGAAGTACGCGATGGGGCGGCGGCATTGGGCATTGAAATCCCGGAGTCGTTTTTACGCCGGCAAATGGAGGTAACGTATCCGATGGGGGCGTACAAACCGTCGAGCTTGGTTGATTATCTCGCCGGGCGCGAAGTGGAGGTTGAGGCCATTTGGGGCGAACCGGCGCGCCGGGCGCGTGCGACCGGGGTGGTGTTGCCGAAATTGGAAGAACTGTATCATCAGTTGCAGACTCTGATGCGCCAACCACGAACGACGCCCGCCAAGTCGGGCTAGAGATTTTCCCGTGCAAAAATTCCCTTGGAATGGGTGGGCGTTTTTATTGCTCCAAATACGCAGGCCGTTCACTTGGCCAATTTCAATTCGGTGGTTTCGAGCACGATGCTGGAGTCAAGCAGGTTGCGTCGAACTTCGCATCCGTGCGAGGAAATTTGGCCGCCATCAGCCGTGAGGCGAAGGGTTTCGACTTCGGAAAAACCGAGCAACGTTTCCATTGAACCATACGCACACCAAGCCAGGGACTGGCCGCGGGATTGCGCGACGTATTTTTGACTCAAGCCGTTTTGTGTGGACTCGGAAAAGATGTGACCGTTCTCAACCCACAGACGCGACAGCCCGACAATGGGCGCGCCATTGCGCTGGTAGGTGATGGTGCCGATCAAGACGTTGCGGCCATCCTGCTTTTGGATTCGGTAGACCACTTCGGTCGGAAGGCGGATTGTTTGGTGCGTGGAAAGGGAACACCAGGTACTTTCGCCGCGCCAAGTGCCGGCATAGGTTGCTAACAGTGCTTCGAGTTGCGTGGAGGAACGCGTTTCCTCGGGCAGGGCGGTGGCCAGGTTGATGATGGGGTTGCTCGGGAAGAACGCGAATGCGTCCAATTCCTCCATCGGTTTGGGCGAGCTGGAAACCAGCTTCGGAAGTTCCAGCGGCGGCAATTGGCCTGGGGCACGCGTGAGCGGCGGCAAGGACAGCCCGGCGTCGGAGCGCGGCGCAGTCTGCGCGGCCAAACCGGCGGTTAGCAACACCGCCATCAGAAATCTGCATAACGCCGCTCGCATGATTTTTTGACCATGTCCATTTTGCTCGGGATTGGCAAGCTTGGCGCAGATGCGGGGACGAAAAGCAGTTAATTATTCATCGTTAGGATCATGTTCCGATTGAAAATTGGGCGTCAAAATCTGTCTTCGCATTTTCCGGTCTTTCATGGTAACTTTCACCTGTGCCTGAAAAGACCATCTTCCAGCGCATCATTGAGCGCGAGATCCCCAGCACCTCCGTCTACGAGGATGATGTGTGCTATGCATTTCGCGACATTAACCCGCAGGCGCCGACGCACATCCTCATTGTCCCCAAAAAGCCCATCGTGCGTCTGGGCGAAGCCAGTCCTGCGGATCAATCACTGCTAGGCCATTTGTTTTTAACCGCCGCACGCATCGCCCGCGACCTCAAGCTCGAACGAGGCTATCGTGTGGTCATCAACAACGGGATCGATGGAGGTGAAACCGTGCCGCACCTGCATCTGCACCTGCTGGCTGGCCGACCGTTGCGTTGGCCGCCAGGTTGAATTTATCGCGATTCAAAACGTCCGTCAGCGCGTTTCACGACGAGGCGTTTCAATTCCAGCAACAAAAGCGTCGCCGAGACGCGTGCGCTGGGTAGTTCGGTTTGGGCAGCCAATTCGTCCGGGTAGGCCGGTTTGCCGCCAGTGAGCAGGGCGAATACGCTTCGAGCATCATCGCCCAAACTGGCGAGAATTTCAGCGCTGGCTGGTGTTGCGAGCGGCGCCGGCTGGTCTGCCTGAATGTCAAGCTGACCAGTAAACTTCCACTCTTCGAGAATGTCTTCTACACCGGTGAGCAACTTGGCCTCACCCTCGCGGATGAGTTTATGGCAGCCGCGGCTTGAGACTTGGTCAATCCGGCCTGGCACGGCAAAGACTTCGCGCCCGTGGTCCACCGCCTGTCGTGCAGTTATCATGCTGCCTCCGTTCACATCCGATTCGACGACCACAACGGCTTTGGCCAGTCCCGCAATGAGCCGGTTGCGCATGGGAAAAGTCTGCTTGTCCGCACCGCGGCCGAGGGGGAACTCGCTAAGCACCGCCCCTTGTCCGGCGATGCGGCGGAATAATTCCAAGTGCTCCGGAGGATACACGATGTCCACGCCACAGCCCAGTACGACGACCGTTTTGCCGCCGACTTCGAGTGCTCCCTCGTGTGCGGCAAGGTCAATCCCGCGCGCGCCGCCGCTGGCCACCCAAAAGCCCAGCCGCGCGAGGTCGCCCGCCAGCCGCTTCGCGACCGCGATGCCGTAGAGCGTCGCGCGCCGGCTGCCGACGATGGAGACGGCGCGGTCCGCGCCCGTGTAGTCGCCCAGACAATAAAGGCCGACCGGCGGGTCATGGATGTCGCGCAAAAGCGCCGGATAGCCTGAGTCGTCGGCAATCAGGAATTTCCCGCCGTGTTTGGCGAGCGCGGCTTCCTCCTTCGCCAAATCAAAATGAGCGCGCCAGCCGGTGATGGTTTCGGCAATGACGGGGCCGACGCGCTCGATGCGTTTCAATTCGCTCGCGGAAGCGGCCAGGGCGCGCGCCGGGTCGTTGTCGAAAGCGGCGAGCAGCCGGCGTGTGGTGACGGGGCCGATGTTGGGCAGGGCATTGAGGACCATCAACGCCTGGCGGGGCGAAAGGGCGTCGTCCATAATCAATGCCCCCACTCGTTGCGCAACACTTCGGACATGTGATTGGCCAGTTCGGCCGTGAGCGCCGCGGTGTCGCCCCGTGCGCGGGCCAGGGCGTCCGCCGCGAGGCCGTGCCAGACGACGGCGCACGATGCGGCGTGGGTGGCATGCGCGGGGTCTTGCGCGAGCAATGTGGCGACGATGCCCGCCAGAATGTCGCCGCTGCCGCCGCGCGCGAGTACCGGCCCGCCAAAGGTGCTGTGCCACACAGCCTTGCCATTGCTGATGCGTGTAATGGGCGCTTTGAGTACTGTGACGACTTTGTATTTCTCGCAAAAAGCCATCAAGTCCGCGCCTTCGCCCGCGAGCCGGGCGTATTCACCGGCGTGCGGGGTGAGGACGACTGCACCGAAATCCTTTGGGCGTTGTGCGACGACATCGAGAATTTTTGGCGTCAGTGCGTCGGCATCGAGCACGAGCGGCAGCGGGCATTCACGGACTAAATCCATCATCAGCTTTTGCGAGGCTTCGTTCTTGCCAAGACCCGAACCCGCGAGCACAGCCGTTGCCCGCGGCCATAATTCTCGCGCAATTGCCAATGTCGCTGGGCCGTGGCTGCCGTCAGCTTCCTCCGGGCAGGCGCGCCACATCGCCTCAGGCCGTGCGGCGGCAAAGGCGGCGGCATGAGAGGCCGGCGTCAATGCCGTCACCAAACCCGCGCCGGCGCGCAGCGCGCCCAGCACGTTGAGCATTTGCGCACCGGGATAGGAACGTGATCCGGAGATGATAAGCACGCGGCCAAAAGCGCGTTTGTCGCTCGCCGGGTCGCGCAGGCGACCATGCCAGTTAAGGGCGTTTTGGAGTAAAATAAACTCACGAACCGAACGGATAATAATTTTATCCAGCAAGCCACCCTGCTCAAGGAACCCGAGATCGATAAAACGAATACGCCCGACCCACTTCGCGTTGGCCGAGTCAAAGAGCGGCGTTTTTGCAATGCCGGTGGCGTAAGTAAAATCGGCGGCGAAGGCGAGTCCATCGGTTTTTTCGCCGACACCACTGGGCACATCCACGGCAGCGCGAAAACCGATGGCGCCGGGAATTTGATTCATGAGCTCGATCAACTTTCTGACGGGTTCGGACAACGGCGGGTGAAAGCCCATGCCGTAAAGACCGTCCAGAGTGATATCCCATTGGCACCATTGACCCGCATGTGTTTCCAGGCGAATTGACTCTACGGGGACAATTTCCACTCCGGCATGTCGGGACAATTCCTCCCATGCTCGCTTGGTGAGGGGTTTTAGTTTATCGACTGGCTCTAAAAAAATCACGCTGACGCGGCCGCGCGGTCTAGCGCGCAAAATCTCGTGAGCCGCCAACAAGGCATCTCCGCCGTTGTGACCTGGCCCCGCGAGCACGAGCACCTTTGGGTCGCGCGGCAGGGGCCGCCATTGGACAAAGTCGCGCAGCACCGCCGCGCCTATACCAGCACCGGCGCGCTGCATGGCGTCCCAGGTTTTTGCCTCGTCATTCCCGAGCAACTGCTTTTCCCACGCTGCAGCTTCGGCGCAGGTGAGAATGGGGTGCATATGGTTTGCAGAGGACATGGCGTGAATAGAAAAATTACAAAATAATAACGCAGAAGCCAAGCCTTCACTTCACCAGCAGCACCACCGCATGGCCGAGGCTGGTGGTATGGCTGAGGGAAACAAGCAGGCTCGTTGCGCCGCGTTCGGCGAGAAGTTTTTCCCCTGCTTCATCAAGCACGGCGACCGGCGCGCCGTGCTCATCGTGTGTAACAGAAAAAGTTTTCCAGCCAAAGCCGCGGGCGATGCCGGTGCCAAAGGCCTTCGAAGCCGCTTCTTTGGCCGCAAAGCGCGCGGCGAGAAAAGGATGCGGGTCGCGCTGTTTTTGGCAATAGGCGAGTTCGCCGTCGGTATAGAGCCGGTGAAGAAATCGCTCGCCGTGGCGTCCGTGCGCATCGCGGATGCGCGCGACCTCGACGATGTCGGTGCCGACGCCGAGCACGACGCGGCCAATGATGGAATCGAGGCCCATGGTTGCTTACGATTCGTTCATGCGCGCCTTCATCTCGCGCACCGCTTCGGCTATGCCGGTGAAGAGCGAGCGGCAGATGATGCTGTGGCCGATGTTCAGTTCGTGCAGCCACGGGATGTCGCGAATTTCTGCGATATTGACGTAATTAATACCGTGGCCGGCGTTGACCGTCAGACCAAGATCGTGGCCTTGCGTCGCAGCACGGCGAAGTTTTTCCAATTCAACGGCCCGGCCGGGCCCATAATACGAATGGGCGAATGCACCCGTATGCAACTCGATGAAAGGGCTGCCGATTTCTGCGGCGATTTCCAATGCTTCGGGTTCAGGACCAATAAACAGGCTCGTCTTGATGCCGGCGCCGAGCAGCGCCTTCACCGTTTCGGCCACACGCGCCCGCTGGTTGACGACATCGAGGCCGCCTTCGGTGGTGATTTCCTCGCGGTTTTCCGGCACGAGGCAGACGAAATCCGGCTGGATCGATTTGGCAAAAGCAATCATCTGCGGCGTGCAGGCCATTTCAAGGTTGAGGCGCGTCTGCACCGATTCGCGCAAACGGCGTACGTCGCTCTCCTGGATATGGCGGCGGTCTTCGCGCAGGTGCAGGGTTATGCCCCCAACGCCCGCGCGCTCGGCGCAGAGGGCGAGGGCGACGGGGTCCGGCTCGACCATTTGGCCGCAATCGCGCGCAAACTGGCGGTAGCGCGCCTCGCGCAGGGTGGCGGCGTGGTCGATGTTCAAGCCCAGCAAAAGAGGCCTTTCGCGCATGGGAACTTTCTAAACCTGCCCCGGCCAACATTCAACGCTCAACATTGAGTCTCGGACTCGAATAAACGTATTTCTATTCTTCCGGCGGCAACAAAATCGGGCCGTGTTGCGTATCGAGAAAATCTTGCAAGATCAGCGCGGCGGCGCGGGAGTCCACTTCGCCGGTGGCGCGGACCGCCCGGCGGGCGGCGGGTGTGCGCTGGCGTTTCGGTGCGCGCACGCGGGTATCCGCTTCAGCTTGGTGACTCGTCAGGCGCTCATCTGAGCGATGGACAGGGAGCTTGAAGCGGCGGTCGAGTTCGGCGATGAAGGCGTCCACTTCGCGGGCTTTGGGGCCGGCGGTGCCGTCCATGTTGTAAGGATAGCCGACGACCAAGGCGGTGATTTTGCGCGCGGTAATTTCGCGGGCTACTTGGGCAAAGCGTTCCTCCCGGTCCGGCGCAATGGCGGCGGGCAGGGGAAGTGCCAGGCCGAGTTCATCGCCGTAACTCAAACCCCAGCGTTTGGCGCCATAGTCGAGGCCGAGGAAGCGCATAGTGGGAAATGCAAAATTTCCTTACGACACCCACATCTTGCCATCGTAGAGCCACTTGTAGGTTTTGCCGCGGGTTTTGCTCAGGTACGAATAGCGCTTGAAAGTGATGAGATGGCTGCTGGACGACCCCTTCAACTCAACGATATATTCCTCGCTGGGCCACAACTCGGCGTCGGGCAATTCGTGCGCGGCGGCACGGATTTGTTTGATATGGGGCAGAAAGCGCTCTTGTTCGCTCATGGGGCCGGTAATGGAACAGGAAAGCCTATCGAGTAATGAATGAAAATGCACCCGTAAAATGACAAGATCGAATCTATGGCGGCGACGTTCCCTGACTGCCGGAAAGACGCGGCCAAAGCGGGCATCCGTAAGACCCTGTAGGCGAACGAATCAGGACAAACCCTTAGGACAGGTCTTATTGTTGCGTATCTAGGGCTTTCACTTTGACAGACCAAGGGACATACTACACTCTGCCATGATGATTAAGCGGGTTTACCTCATCGAAGACGAAGCCATGGTCCTCGACTTTTGCTCGGAGTATATCCGCAATTTCACGGATATGGAGATTGTCGGCTCCAGCGGCAACGGACACGACGCCCTGCGCGGTGTGATGGAATCCAAGCCTGACTTGGTCATCGTGGACATCCGTTTGCCGGAGGTCAACGGACTGGAGATCCTCAGCATCCTCAAGCGCAAGCTGCCCGAATGCAAAGTCCTCATTTTCACCGCCACCGTCAACCCGCACACCATCCGCGTTGCGCTCCAAGGCGGGGTGGACGGCTTCGTGGAAAAGGCCGAGGGCCTTCAGGGTCTCAAAAACGGCATTGAGGCGGTAAAAGAGAATCGACGTTATTTCAGCCAGCACATCAAGCAGATGATGAGCCCTTACGACGATGATTTGAGTTCCAAGCCGCCATTTCGGAACGTACCTCCTCCGGAGAAAAAATAATCGAGGAGAATTCCTCTGCTCGATTATCGCTGCCTGATTGCCCGTTCACTAATTGGCCGCGGGCGTTACTGAAGCAGGCTCAGGGGCGTTGTCGTTTGAATCAGTACTGGCCGGGGGCGCACTCGGCCCAGTCGAGAAGGTCACATTTATCGGCTGGTTTGGATCCGGTGTGATTCCAGTGGTGTTGCCGGCAGAGGAGGGATTATTGTTGTCGGCGGGTGGTTGCGCGGCGGGGGAGTTGGTGGTTTCTTCCCCCAGGATTTGCGCTCTCACATCGGCGGGGAGGTTTGTGCTCTGAACCCAAATTTGGGCCGTCGCCGGGTCGTACTGCATCCACGCGTTGCCGAGCACAACGAGTTGGTTGTTGCGCAGGTCAGCGTCTTGAATCGCCATGGTCCAATTCAGCGAGCTGGTGGGATCAATGAAAAACAGGCCATTGCTGAATGAGGAAATCGCGGTGTCGCGCATCGGGCTGGGCGGCTGGGCGTTAATCCATTGGGAGGCGGCCACCGCGTCGCTGTTGACCCAATGGTCCATGAGCGCGGAAACCGCGGCGTACTGCGTGTCCTCATCGGTAAAACCGTTGACCGCGTTGGCGGCCTTGCGCGGTTCCCACTGGGCCCACGAATCGACAATATTGACGTAGGCTTCCTCGCGCTGGCGCTCGTCGGTGAGGTTGCTCGCCCAGTTCGATGCCGCCGCCGGGTCCACCGCCGCCCACTGGAGGACGAGGTTGTTGAGCGCGATGTTTTGCCCGTCACCCGCCGGGAGGTTTACGACAAATTGCGTGGCGTCTTTGGCGTCATTTTTCACCCAATTGCCAATGGCAATCTGGAAGGCGTGCCCATCCTGCGTGTCGTTATAGTATTGCATGGCCCACTTGGTGGCGTCCGCGGGATTGGCCTTCGACCAGCTGTCCGCCAGCGCCTGCACGCCTTGGGCGCGAAAAATCGGGTTCGTTTGGGTCAACAACCACTGCGCGGCGGCCTGGCCGTCCTTGCCGCCCCAGGTCGTGAGGAGGGAAACCACCGTCTCGGTCTTGCTGGCGTCGCCCGCCATGCCGTCCACCCAGGCGGAGGCCGAAGCCGGGTCCTTGGCGACCCAGATGCCGATGCCCGCCTGCATGGCGGCGAGGCGTTCTTTGCCTTCAAAATTATCCTCTCCCCAGGACATCGCCTCGTCGGGATAGCCCTTGGCCCATTCCTCAAAGGCCGCGAGGACGGCCTTCATCCGGGCCGGGCCGGCCGGGAGGTTGAGCGCTTTCATCACCGCGTCCTTCAATTGTCCGGAAGTGAGTTTGGGCTGGCCCGCGTCCGCGCTGTCCGCGTTGCCGGCGGACGACGAGCCCGCCCCGCCGATTCCTCCATGCGGCAAATTGTTGTCCGCCGTCTCATGGTAGAGCCACCAAAACATTCCCGCCCAGAACGCCAGCACGCAGGTGAAAATCAAAAACAGCCGGGGTTTCATGGATGCGTGGAGTTACCGCGGGGCGGTGGAAATTCTTTGGTACGGCAAAGACGGCGGACGGGCAAACGAATTGTGCCCGCCCCCGGCAAACGGCCCATCATGGGCAACCGCGCGCAAGCCCTTGAGTTGCGGGCATTTCACCCCCGCGGCCAGATAAGCCTCCCGGCCTTAAGATTAGCGCGGGCGATTACCGCGATTAACCCGCCTTCTGTCAGGCGTTTGGGACATTTTTATAAAAAAGTACTTGCCATTCGCCCGTATTTGGGGTTTATTCATCACGTAGGCTTAATTGTCCTACATTTGGGGTATAAAGTAGAAAATAAGTGGCCGGCGACCTTAGGGGTAGGGTCGCCGGCCTTTTTTTGTCTGAAAACGGAATTGCCGCCCGCGCGCCGAAACTGAACGGATAGGGAATTGCTTTGTTGGGGGTTGCTTGAGCTTGGGGGTTAAGTATTTCACTGGCCATTATTTCCGAAAAATTTAACCCCCATTCATTCAAACTCGCACCGACACGACGGGCAAATGGAGGAATCCTTCGGCACGTTTTGCTGGCAGCGCGTGCAGCGGTAAGTCGTCGCAACCGCCAGCGACCAGATCGCGCCGCCGAGAATCAAAAACGTTAGTACCCAATCCACGTCACGTTGCGTTTCATCCGGAGAATTTTCGCCGACTGCCCCGGCCAGCGCACAAATGCCGAAGAATAAACCGAGCAACCCGCATCCCGTTTTTGCGGAGCTGGTGATTTTCGCCTTCGCGCCGAGTTGCCGCACCCGTAGCGGTTCCGCGGGTGACGTCGCCAATACCGGCGGGGCAATCGTAAACGCACCCGGCGGTGGTGGCGCGAGGGATTCCAATGGCACCCACGGCGGCGGATTCATGGCCGCCTGGGTGCGATGCAGGACGTGGACCGTTTGCCCGAGATGTTCCAGCCGGATCCAATCGGCTTCCTCGAGCGTGACAGGTTGGGCATCCGGCGGCTGGCCATTCCGACTTAAAAGCCATTCATCCGTCAGCGCGTGCTCCGCGAGCCATTTTGCCAGCGCCGCTTTCGTCGCCATGGTGTGATAGTGGGCAAGTCCGCATCCCGCTGGCAACCTATTTTTTGGGTATTATCGCCGCGAACATTTCCACCTCAGATTTTGTCGCCGCTTCGGCGTAGGTGGACCAAAGCAATTCCGTCCTCCCTTCATGCCCGGCATCCATCGAAGTCCATCACTGATAGCAAATTGCTTTTTCGGAATTGCTCGGCCTTGGGGATGCAGCAGGTTACTTCAACAGCTTCGCCAGAGTGTCCTTCATGGCTTCGGCCCAGACGACGTAACCCGCGGGGGTGGGGTGGAGGCGGTCGGCGAGTTGGAAATAATCGGGATTGATTTGTCCGTCGAGGCCAAGGAATTTTTTCGTGATGTCGAGATAGAAGACATGCTTTTGGTCGTCGAGCTTCGCGATGCCTTTATTGATTTCGGGAATCTGCTGCATGGCCAGGGCGTCGTCTCCGCGCGGGAAAATGCTGAGCAGCAAAATTTTCGCGGCGGGGAAATCCTTGCGCAATTCGGCGACGACCGCGGTGACGCCGGCAATCGTCTCGGCATTGGTATTGCGCCACGGGGAGGGAAAGGCCTGCGGGCTGCGGCTTTGGATGCCGGTGTTGTTCGTGCCGATCATCAGCACCACGACTTTCGGCGAGAAACCCTGGCCCTCGCCGTTTTGCAAACGCCAGAGAACGTTTTGCGTGCGGTCGGCGCTGATGCCGAAATTGGCGGTTTTCAACCCGCCGTAATAGTGGTCCCAAACTTCCTTGCCGCGGCTGCGCCAGAAATCCGTGATGGAATCACCCATGAACAGCACATCGATGTCCCCTTTTTGGGCGATGGCCACGAAGGATTGATGCCGGGCGTCCGTGCGGGGCTGAATGACGGGTATGATGGCCGGGTTATCGCGCGAGCCGGGTGGCTCCGCCGTGGTTGTTACCGGCCAGGTTTGGGTGGGTGGCGGGTTCGGCGCCGGTTTCGGGACAAAAGCGGGCTCGACCGGCGTCGAAGCCGCCGCAGCGGGCTGGGTATTGCTGGCCGGCTGAATGGCGCAGCCGGAAAGGATAAGGGCGAAAATAACGGTCAGAGGCAATCGACCGAAAATAACAGCAGGGGTTTTCATAAATGGGGTAAGGAAATGGAATCAAAACGTTGCCGCAGGGAAAGTCAATCGGGTGGTGGGGGTGCGGGAGAGCACCTTCCGGGTCTTTTAGAACGGAAATTTTATGCAAAAATCTGTTACATTTTTGCGTCGGGCGGCGTCTATTAACAAGGGCTGATGGACGGAATGGTTTCGACAATCTGCCTCCGCCGGCCCAAGCTATATTCCATCACCACAGGAAGAATTGCCATGAAAAACAAAATTTTGCCCTTTCTTGCCGGGATGATTTTTGGCGCGGCGATTTACGCCGGCGGCCGGGCTTGGATCGCGCCGCCGGAAGCCGCCGACCAGTCCGCCGTGCTGAAGGCCGCGCAAAAAGCCATTCTCGACGAAAAGGCGCGCGCGGCCCGGCTCGACAAGCGCGAGGCGGCGCTCAAGGAGGACGAACTGCAACTGGCCAACGCCATGGGCCAAGGCCCCAAGCCCGGCGATGCGGCCCAACCGGACCAGGCCAACAAGGGCCCGGGCGCGGCCATTGCCCAGATGACCAAAACCGCCATCAAGCAGCAGATGGATATGCGCATGAACGCGCTCAAATCCCGCCTCCAGCTTTCTGATGACCAGTCGAAAGCCGTTCAGGACATCATGGACAAGGAGGCGCAGAAAACGCAGGACCTGACGGAAAAGATGCTTTCGGGAAAATTGTCGCAGGACGATTTGCAAAAGGCCATGAAGGACCAGGGCGGCAGCGAAGACATGGATGCCCAAATGCAGAGCGTTCTGACGCCGGACCAATTCACGCAATACCAAGCTTACCAAAACGACGAAAAGAAAAGCCAGGCGGAGGCGCAGGCCAACATGGAATTAATGCAAATTCAGAGTTCGCTGAACTTGAGTGAAGACCAGAAGGACAAGGTTTTTACCGCCATTTACCAGCAATATGCCCAACAGATGGGCGTGGATGGCGCCAAGGGGGCCAGTTCCGACATCAACGCGCAGATGGAGGCGAAGAAAGCCGCGTTGCAGGCCGTGCTCACGCCTGACCAAATGACGGCCTATGGCAAATTCGTGGACTCACAAAAGGAGATGATCAATTCTCTCGTCGGGGGGTTGAACCAGGATAATGGCAACAGCACCGTCCAGTCCACCGTTCAGGTGCAGGTGCCGTGACGCGGCGGACGGCGCAAGGATTTTTCCGCGTCGTCAATTGCCGCCCAAAAACGCCTGCAAGGCGTCGTAGTTGTCTTGGGCATCGGTATAGTCGGGGTCGATGCGAAGCGCTTCCTGGTACTCAATCGCCGCGTCATTGTAGCGGTTTTGCATCATCAGGACATTACCCAGGTCGTTGTGGACTTCGGCGTAATCCGGGTTGGTTTTCAAGGCGAGGCGGAATTGTTCCTCAGCCTCCGCCGGTTGGTTGTCGGCCAGGAAGGCGTTGCCGAGATTGTAATGGGCCTCGGCAAAATCGGGCTTTTGCGTGAGGGCGCGGTTGTAGGCGGCTTTGGCGTCAGCCGTGCGGTTGAGGCCCATCAAGGCGTTGCCGAGTTCATTTTCCGCCTCGGGATATTCGGGTTGCAGCTTCGTTGCCTGGGTGAATTCAGCCACGGCTTCGTCGAATTGCCCAAGCTCGGAGAGATGCTGGCCGTAGAAGTAATGCGACTCGGGGTCATCGGGTGAAAGGCGCACCGCGGCGGCGTCCTCCTCGAGGGCGCGATCCAGCCGGTCGTCGTCCGCGAATGCGCCGCCAAGTTTTTTGTGAAGGTCGGCGGAATCAGGCTTGAGCGCGAGGGCTTTCTGGAAAATGGCGATGGCGTTCTTGGTCAAGCCCTGGGCTTGGAGCGCCTGTCCGAAATAAGCCAGGGTGTCGGTGTTATGCGGCTCGAGGTCGAGCGCAGTTTTAAGCGGGGCGAGGGCATCCAGACTCCGATTCGAGAGCACCAGCACTTTGCCCAGGTTTGCATACGCATCGGCGTAAGTGGGATCGTTGTCGGCCGAAATGCGAAAGTGCTCCACGGCGGCGGGCAGGTCTTCGCGGTTCCAATAAATACAACCGAGGTTATAGTTGGACTGGACGTCGTTGGAGTTTAAGAGGACGGCCGCGTCGTATTCCGCCTTGGCGGAAGGTTCGTCGCCGAGATTTTCGAGGCAGGCTCCGAGGTTGCAATGGCCTTCCGGGTAATTCGGATTGTATTTCAGGGTGAGGATGAATTCCGAGGAAGCGTCCACGTAGCGGCCCAAATTGAGGAGCGCGCAGCCAAAGTCGTAGTGGGCGCGATAATTGTGCGGTCGTTCGGCGACGTTCTGTTCCCATTGGGCCGCTTCGGTGCGGTAGTCGTGGTTGCGGGCGAAGGTGGCGGCGGCTAGCGCCAGGGTCAACGCACCTGCGATGACGTAAATGCGCCGACCAATCCAAGTATAAACGCCCAGGATGGCCAGCGCGAGGATGGCCGCCAGCGGCAGATACATGCGATGCTCGGCTTCGGTCTGCGTGGTCAATGGCAGGAAGCTCGAACTTGGGCCCAGAATGATAAATACCCACGCGCCCGCAAAGCCCAGCGCCGGGTTCCGCCATAACGCCACCAGGGTCCCGCCCACGAGCAAGGTAAGCAGCAGCGCCTGTGGCCACACGCTGGATAAATTTTTAACCACGTCTTCGCCGTAATCGAGCACGAGCGGGTGGGGCCAGAACGCGAGCTGGAAATAGTGGATGACGGCCTCGCATTGTTTCAGGACATAATCATGCACGGTCATGCCCAACCCAAAGCCGACCGTGCCGCCGCGTTTGGACGCGTGATGGACCAAATATCCGAGCAAGCCCCAACTCAGGCACATGGATAAATAGAACGCCCACCGCCTGGCCAGCGCCTGCAGGAAAGACCCGGCCACAAATGTGCGGTCATACAAGAGCACCATCAATGGCGCGGAAAACATCACTTCCTTCGTCGCCACGCCCATAAAGCAGACCACCACCGCGCCGGCCTGCCACATCCAGGGCCGCAGCGAGCCCGCCGAACGGATAAAGCAATAAATCACCAACAAATAAAAAAGCGAAACCATGGACTCGTTGCGCTGGATGGCGTTCGTCACCGTCTCGGTCAGCAATGGGTGAACGGCCCACAACAGCGCGATGACGAAGGCCAGAGGAAACGCCGCCGCGCCAAATCGCTGGGCCAGCGGGGGCCGGCGCAGCGTGCGCCAGAGCACGGCCAGCAGCAGCCAGGCCGTCAGCACATGGACAATCAGATTGAAGATGTGATAACTCGCCGGGTCCAGCCCGTCGCGGCTGGCGGTGAGGTCCTGGGAAATCTCATAATTGACCGCGAGCGAGAAATTCACCAGCGGCCGGCCAACGGCGCCGGAATTGACGGCGGTGGGCGCATCCAGCGGCCGCCACAGCGGCCAGAGCATGTCGATGGTTCGGTTGTCCGTGATGCCCTGCCGGTCGTCAAAATAAAACGGGACGCGAAAAGTGTTGGAGTACGCCATGAGCGCCATCACCGCGATGATCAGGGCGGCGAGAAAAAACTCCACGTGGCTGGGGCCGGGGCCGAGCGCGGCGTCGTCGGGGGCCGCGGTCTGGGTTGGCGGTTGCATGAAGACAGGTGGAGGATATAAGCAGAATCAAACCCCGTATGCGCACCAAAATTTCACTTTCCGCATGGGGGGTGTTCCTGGCGGCGGAATTGCTCCTGTCCGGGTGCGCCCAGCCCAGCCCAGCCCCGGTCGCCGGCCCGGACCCGCGTTACCAGGTCGGCGCGGTGCTTTTTGCCGATGACTTCCAGCGGGACAGCGGCCAGTGGTCCACGGAACTGGAAAAGGGCGGCCGGGTCGTCATCGGTGGCGGAAAAATGGAAATTGACGTGCCGGGCGGCTGCACGGTCTGGTTTCGGCCGGAAATCACCGGCCCGGTGATGATCGAGTACGACGCGACCGTCCTCCAGGCCGGCGGCGCCAACGACCGCGTCAGCGACTTGAATTGCTTCTGGATGGCGCAGGACGCGCGCAGCCCGGGCGATATTTTCGCCACGCGCCGCAGCGGCCAGTTCGCGGATTACGACCAGTTGCTCTGCTATTACGTCGGCCAGGGCGGCAACTCGAACACCACGACGCGCTTCCGCCGCTATATCGGCGTGGCGGACAACCGTCCCCTTCTGCCCGAAAACGATCTGCACGACGCCGAATTCCTCCTCCGGCCCAACTTGAAGCAACACCTCCAACTCGTCGCCTGCGGCGGCCTCATCCAATACTACCGCGACGGCAAAAAAATCTTCGAACTCAACGACCCCGCGCCCTACACCCACGGCTGGTTCGCCCTCCGCACAACGTGGAACCATATGATCGTGGAGAATTTTGAGGTGCGAAAATTAAGCCAGGTCAAATAAAAGACAAAGGCGCAGACATCTTATCTTTTCTTCCTTTGGCTCACCGCCTGGCGCAGGAGGTATTCAATCTGCCCGTTGACGCTGCGGAGTTCGGTCTGCGCCCAGGTCTCGACTTCTTTCCAGAGGTCCGGGCTGACGCGCAGGAGAAACGCCTTGCGGGATTCCTCCGGCAGGGGATGGCTTTGGTTGCCGGTCTTGGTCACGGCAGCGGGCGCGGGGCGGCGCGGCGGCGATGGGTGGTCGGCGGCGCGCGCACGGCGGGTTTCGTCGGTGAGGACGGGCGTTTTCAAGGGCGGAGCAAACGAGGTTGGGTTTATTGTCCGGTTGCGGCCGGGCTGGCTGCCGGTGCTCCGCCGTTGGGAGCGAAGGGATTCCGGCCCGGTGCTCCCGGTTGGCCGCGTTGCGCGCGGATCATCGAGTTGAGCGGGCTGGATTTGCCCGTCAGCACGCTTTCCATGATGTTCGACATCGGGTCGCCGCCTTTGCCGGTCATGTTTTTCAAGACGGCCATGGACGCACCGAGCATCGGCACCATCTGCGTGAGGGATTGTTTTTGGTCGGCGCTCATTTTGTCGTTGGTGCTCATGAAACTGGTGAAAGTGGCCGGGTCCTGCTGATACATTTGCAGCGCCACGACCATGGTCACGCCGTCGCGGATTTTCGGGTCGCTGACGGTGCCGAGCCATTTGGCGGCGCTTTCGGGGTCTTCCTGGCCGACGTGCATGGCGAAAATGGCGACGGCGCGATCCTTGTTCGGCGAATCGGGTTGTTGGTTGAGGAACTGGCCGGGGCCGTCGAGGTCATCCTGCGACCAAGACAGGATGGCATTGGCCAGCAACATGCCGGGGCCGTTGACGGGGTCCTTTGGGGCGTTCGGATCCGCATTGGCGAGTGCTTGGGAATCAATTTGCGCGGCCCAGGTGGCGGCGGCGAGCGGGTCGCTCGAGGCCCAGGCGTCAACCACATGGCCTTCGACGCGCTGGCGTTCGGCGGGGTCAGTGAGAGCGGTGGCCCAGGCGGTGGCATCCTCGGGGGAGCTGGTCGCAAAGCCTTCCGCGAAATGGTCGTAGGCGTCGTCGCGGGTTGTTCCGGCGGGCAGGGTGGACAGCAATTGTTGCGCGACATCAAATTGGCCGGTCTGGGCCAGGGTGTCGGTCAAGGTATGAAGAGCGTCGGATTTGTTTGTCCGATCGCGTTCGTTTCCTTCACCGAGTGCATTGACAATATCGAACGCGCCCTTGGGATCGGCGGTTGCAGCTCCCGCGATGGCCGCGTCGTAGCGGGCCTGGGTGGCGGCGGTCGAGGCGGTGCCGGGATTATCCTTGAGCCATTGGATCGTGGCGCCGGGGTCTTTCGCCGCCCAGGTCTTGAGTGCGACATCTACGCCGCTTTCACGCAGACGAGGCGATTTCAAAGAGTCGACGGAGCCAAGCAATCCCTGCGGGTCGGACTTCGCCCAGGATTTCAGCACGGCTTCGAGAACCGTGTCGCGCACCAGCCCGCCTTTGGCCGCCTGCAATTGTTTTACCAGGTCCACGCAATCTTTCGCACTCAGGCTTTTGGCCCACAGCGCGAGCGTATCGGCATCCGGCACGCCGGGGCCTTTCAGGAGACTGGCGAGTGAGATGTTCTCGCCCGTGGAAGAAGCGCCCGTGGCGTTTTTGCCTCCGGCATTGGCGGCGTGCTTGGCGTTGGCGGCGGCGGCCGATTCGGCGGTTTGGCTATGGCCGTAGTAATATCCGGCGTAGCCGGAGGCGCCGCAGGCGGCGACAAGGACGAGAAGGGCGGTCGGGGAGATTTTCATAATTCTTGGTGAGTAAGCGGCTAGTTGTACAAGGTTCCGGTGTTAATGACGGGGGAGGCGTGGTTTTCGCCGCATAACACGACGAGCAGATTGCTGACCATGGCGGCGCGGCGCTCATCATCGAGCACCACAACTTTGCGTTCGGAGAGTTCGCTCAGGGCCATTTCCACCATGCTCACGGCATTCTGCACGATAATTTTGCGCGCCGCAACCACTGCTTGCGCCTGCTGGCGTCGCAGCATGGCCTCGGCGATTTCCGGCGCGTAAGACAAATACGAAATGCGGGCTTCATCCACGGTAACGCCGGCCTTCGCCAGCCGCACTTGCAATTCACCCATCAGCGCGGTTGAGACGGCATCACCACCGCCGCGCAGGGTTACCTCGTCCTTGGCATCGGTGGTCTCGCCTACGTCATAGGCATAAGTGCTGGCGAGATGGCGCAGGGCGGATTCGCTTTGGATGTTCACATACCGGTTGTAGTCGGCCACGTCGAACTTGGCCTGGGCGGTGTCGGCTACACGCCAGACGACGACCGCGGCGATTTCTATCGGGTTGCCGTGCTTGTCGTTGACCTTGAGTTTCTCCGAATTGAGATTGTAGGCGCGCAGGGACATTTTGGTGAACTTCGTGTAGAAGGGGTTGGACCAAAAGAAGCCGCTGGTGCGCACGGTGCCCTTGTACGCGCCGAAGAGGATCAATAGCCGCGCTTCGTTGGGCTGCAGCGTGAAATGGCCGCTGAGTAAAAAAGCCGCCACCGCAATGATGATCGGCCCGGCGAGAAGCTGGGCGATTTGTAGGCCACTGGGGTTCCCGCCACTGTTGTGACCGAAGCTGATAATGGTATAAATAAGGAGCGCGACGCCCCCGAGCAGTAGCAACAGGTTGAAACCGAACATGGCAAAACCGTTCAGGGCGGCCACCGGAATTTCCCGACTGAGGGTAGAGTTGGTTGGAGGATTCATTTTCGTTTTGAGTTTTAGATTAAATGAGAATGGCGCAAACGGCTACGCGCGGGGGTTGCGCAGGACTTCGCGGATGCGCGCGGCAACTTCTTCGCAGTGTTTTTGCGTTTTACTGGAGAAGGAGTCGCAGATGGGAATCGCGCCCTGAGTTGTCCGCAGTACCAGCTGGCTGGTGTTACCCCTCCCGGTGGCCAAAAAGAGTTTTTTGGGCTCCAATGCTGCGTCCGTGATGTCTTCAAACGGCACTTCGCCGCCGCGCGCCCACATCAGCCTTCGGCGCTGCCAGGTTAGCTTGCGTGCGCTTTTGTCGAACTGGAAGTCCCGCCATGACCAGCAGGACACGCCCACGATCAAGCCAAACATAAGCGCAAACATGTGACCCATGGTGGGGCCATGTTGTTGGATGGCAGCCCAGTCGTGGAAAAGACGCGCGCCGAAGAGCGCCACCCCGGCGGCGAAGCCAATGAACGCGAGGATTCTGGGGGAATCCACCACGTGCAGCACCGAGTCGTCGCGGACAATCTTCATCTTCATGGCGTTTATAGCAAAGTGATATCACAATGAAATCAAGTGTCAAGGGGATAATTCCGCAAAATAAATCCGGAGCGAAAGGGTGAAATAACGGCACCAGCCCCACTTGGACGTTGACAAAAACCATGGCTTATTACGGTTTGGGGATGTCATGATTGCGTATTGAATTGTTAGCGGGAAAGGTTAAGTTAACACCTTCCCCATGAGCCTGATCCCCGGATTCATCAAAAAGCCCATTGGCTGCGTGCTCAGCATCGTGGTTGGCCTGTTTCTCATGCTGTTGGTGCTCGGTGTTGTGGTCGTTATTACCCTCGATTACTTCGCGGTGAACATTGCCGGGCATGTGTTGCAGCAAAAAAGCGGTTTTGTCATGACGGTTGAAAAGCAGGACGTCGGGGTCCTGTCTGGTTCCGCCGATGTGCAAGGCCTGCAAATCACCAACCCGGAACGGTTTGCGGCAAAGGATTTCATCCGCTTCAACGAACTGAAGGCCAAGGTCGAGGTCGGCGCCCTCCTCAAAAAGAATATCGTCGTGGATGAAATTGTGGTGGATTTGGACAACCTGTCGATTGTGCAGAACAAGGACGGCGAATATAATTTCGAAGCCCTGCAAAAAAGCCTGCTGGGAGGCTCCGCGGCGCCCGCTGCTGGCGAGAAAAAATCCGCCGGCCCCTCGATCCCGCCGTTCACCATCAAAAAGCTCACGCTCAAAATCCATACCGCCAAGTATTACAATTTCAAGACCGGTGATGGAAAACCAAAGAACTACGACCTTAATTACGAACGTACTTTTACGGATGTCAACGAGAAGAGCCTGACGACGGTTGAGGTGGCCATTGGCGAAGATCTCGCCGGTGGTGGTTTCCCGGTTTTCCTCGATGTACTCAAAGACAAACTTCTAGACCCCGACACTTATATTAACGCCGTGAAAGGCATCGGCAATCTCGCGGGCAAAGCTGCAGGCGCGGTCCTGAACGGCATCGGCGATGCCGCGAAGGGCGCTGGCGACTTGGTGAAGAAAATTATTCCCTGAACGTTTGGTTGCTGCCTCCAGATGAGCAAAGACCCCCAACTCCCCGAAGCAAAAACCGCGTTTTTGGCGGAGGTGGTGGATGGGCTTTACAACTGCATTTCCGTCTCGCAAGCGGTGCGCGAAGGGGGCCGCATTATCGATTTTCAATGTGTTTTCGTGAACCGGACGTACCTGGAAAGCCTTCGCCTGACCCGTGAGGAAGTGTTGAGCAAGCGGTTGCTTGAACGCTATCCCGGTTTGCGCGAGTCCGGATTGTTTGACCATTTTGTCGATGTGGTCGAGACCGGCAAACCAATCGACCTTGAACAGCGTATCGAAGGCGACGGCCTGGACTTGCATGTGCGGCTCATCGTGAAAAAATTTGGCGATGGTTTCCTCGCCGCTTTCCACGACATCGCCCGACGCAAACGCGGCGAGACCGAGTTAAAACGCCTAAACCAGGATTTGGAATTCCGCGTCGCCGAGCGCACGGCGGAGCTGAGCGAAGCGCAAAAACGGTTGCAGCAGGCGCTCGAACTCGCGCAGCAAAGCAATCGCGCCAAAGGCGAATTTCTGGCCATGGTTTCGCACGATTTGCGCAGCCCGCTCACAGCCATCCAGGGCTACGCCGGTCTGCTGGCCAGCGAGGGCGTGAGCAAGGAACAAACGGAGCAACTTAATGTCATTGACCAATGTGCCGAAGGCTTGCTGCGGCTGCTCGACGATTTGCTGCGTTTTTCGCGGCTGGAAGCCGGCCAGTTCAAACTGGAAAACGAACCATTTCTGCTTTCCGATTTGTTTACAGAAATCCTGGACGTCTTTCGGCCGGCCGCGATGCAGAAGAAAATCGGCCTGCGCATCGAAAAAGACTCGCCTCTTCCGGAAATTGTGGTGGGTGACGCGGCGCAACTGCGTCGCATCCTGGCCAATTTGGTGGGCAACGCGCTCAAATTCACCGAACACGGCGAGGTTCTCGTGCGCGCTCGGGTTGATTCCTCACCAGCGCCGGAAAAGGGTTGGACGTTGCAAGCTGAGGTGATCGATACCGGCAAAGGCCTCGACCCAGCGCAGGCCCGCCGCCTTTTTCAGCCCTACATTCAGGGGGCGGAAGGCTTGCGGCGTCCTGACGGTGGGGGGGGGCGTGGGCCTCGGCCTGGCGATTTGCCAGCGCTTATGCGAGCTCATGGGTGGGGAGATTGTTTACGAACGCGCCCCGGGCAAAGGCAGTTGTTTTTCTTTCCGGGTTAAGCTCGGAGCGGCTGAAGAAAACTGGATTCCAGGTAAAAATGTCGCGCCCGCAACTTTTCGCTAGAGCGGGCCTAGCCTAATGCGCGAGCACCCATTCCACGGCCTCCGTGAGCGAGCCGACGAGAGGCACGCCGTGTTTGTCGAGCCGATGCGGGTGCATGTGACCGTGGTGCAAGAGCAGGCAGTCAGCGCCGATGGCCGCGGCGACTTCGTGGTCGTGCGCGGTGTCGCCGATGAGCAGAACACGATGCGGGGCTTCGTGCAATTCGAGCGCACGCAGGTGCGCTTTGCCGCGTGCGACTTTGCCATCCGCGTGGATGTTATCCAGGCCGCTCAGTCGCGTAAAAAAACCGGCCAGTTCATAATGGGTGACGACTTCGCGCAAAGTGTCCTCATGATAAGCCGAGAGCACAGATTGCTCCAGTCCAGCCGCGCGCAGGTCTGTCAGCGCCGTCACCGTGCCAGGTTGGAGCTGGCATTCGTAGCGCCGTTGGTTGTAGGTGGAAATGTAGCGTCGGCTGACTTCATCAAAAGAATGGGTTTTGAAATCAAAGCCCCGTCGTTCGTAAAAGCCCAGCACAGGAAAGGAAAAATCGGCGCGGTATTCATCCACCGTCAGTGGACGCAAGCCGGCATCGCGCAATAGACCATTGAGGACTTCCACGCACAGCCAGGCATCGTCGAGCAGCGTGCCGTTCCAGTCCCAGATGACGTGGCGGTAGCGCATGAATCGTCAGTCCATCTTCTCCGGATGGCGCGAGAAATAAACCACGGGCGCTTGCATCAAAGCCAGAAACACGAGCGCGCAATTCAACACGGGGAGGGGCAGTTTTGGTCCGGTGTCGTCAGTGTAAACATACAGAGACTTTTCCGCGGTGGCGGACACCGGGGAAGGATTCGGGTCAGCGTAAAGATTGGCCACATAGAGCACATCAAAGACGAGGACAAAAACAAACAGGATGGAAGCGGCCAGCAACACCGCCATCAGTCGATGCCAGATTTTCGGGTTACGCACCCGGGAGTAGGGCAGCAAGAGCAGCAGGCCAAAGAACACATCGAAGACGGCCTCAATTTTTGTCCAGCCCGGCCCGGTTCCCAGCCAGCGTATATGGCTCAAGGGTCCCCACAGAACCAGGAAGATTCCCGTGCCCACGCCGAGGGCGCGCGCGAAGGATAATTCGCGGCGGCGGTGTGCCACTGTCACCTGGCCGGGCAGGGAAAGAGAGGGCGGCGAATGGGTTGCGGCAGACACGGGAAGGAAACTTTAGGACTCGGTCCGGCCGCGTTCAATGATTAACTCGATGTGCATTCAGCATTGAGCGACCGGCGGCCGGCCTGTTTCATTTGCACTGTGGCAGCTTCCCTTCACAATCCGTTTTTAGCTGGGCGGTTTTACGCGATTCTCGACCCGAGTTATGTTTCGGTGAAGCGACTCGCGGGGTTGGCTAGGGCCGTCTTAACCGGTGGGGCGGATATCGTGCAATTGCGCGCGAAAAACGCCACCACGAGTCAGCGTGTCGATTGGCTGCGCACGCTGGTGCCCATTTGCGCGGGGGCGGGCGCGCCGTTGATTTGCAATGACGATATCGAGGCGGCACTGGCGGTGTCGGGCGTCGGCTTGCATGTTGGGCAGGATGACTTGTCGCCACGTGCAGCCCGAACCGCGCTCGGTCCAGAGCGTGCGTTGGGCCTTTCGACCCACTCGCTCGCGCAGGCGCGGACCGCATTGGAGTTGGGTGAGGTGTTAACGTATTTTGCCGTCGGCCCGGTGTTTCCGACCGCCACGAAGCCGGATTATCCTGCGGTTGGTTTGGAATTGGTCCGTGCCGTAGCCGCGCTCAACCCGGCACGGCCATGGTTTTGCATCGGGGGCATCAATCGCCAAAATGTGACGCAAGTGCGCGCGGCGGGCGGGCGGGCGGTTGTCGCCGTGTCGGAGGTTTTGCGTGCCGTCGACCCCGTGGCCACGGTGTGCGAATTGCGCGCGGCGATGGAATGACTACGGTCAAAATCATTCCGGGCGCTGAAAAACCAGATCACACCAATCGCCGATCACGCGGGATTGGCCGAAGGCTTCCAAATCATCGGGCACTTCGATATCCCAGAGGCGGGACAGAATCGGCTCAAAGGCTGCGCGCACGTTGTTCACTTCTGCGGCGAGGATGCCGCTCATCGCGAGTGTACCCCGGGGTAAGACGGCGGCCGCGAGGTCGTCCGCGTGCAGCGAAAGCACATCGGCCTGGATGTTGGCGAGAAGCAAATCCGCCCGGCGGTTCTGCAACGCCGCCTCAATGCCAGCGTGAACAAACTCAGCGGCCACCGGTGGCAATCCATTGGCGGATAAATTTTCGCGTGAGACGGTGATGGCTTCCGGATCGCGGTCGAAACCGAACACGGTCCGGCCGCCGAGCAGCACGGCGGAGAGCGCGAGGATGCCCGAGCCGCAACCGGCGTCGATGATGCGCGCGTCGGAAAATTTTTTCCGTCCACGCGAGTCGCGAAATTCCAGCAGGCGCCGGGCCATCAGGCGGGTGGTCGGGTGGTCGCCGGTGCCAAAGGCGAGACCGGCGTCGAAGAGCAGGCGCGTATGGCCGGGCGGCAGCGGGTATTCGTCGCGCAGCCACACTGGCACCCAGTGCAAATCGCCATGGGACCACGGGCGCAAATGGGCCTTGTAGGCTTCCTTCCAGTCGCGGTCATCAAGCGTGATTTTTTTCGGTTGGTCGGGAAGGATGGGGAAGGCCGCGCGCAAATTTTCCCAGGCAACGCGCGCGACTTCGGCGTCCTCGAAATAACCGAACAATTCGCAAGTTGCGCCGGCGGGGTCGGTGGTCAAGCCCCATGAGCAACGCGGCAGTTCGTTGAACCACTCTTCGAGTGAGTCAACCATCTGCGCTGAGACAGCGGTGCGAAGCTCAATCATTATTTAGCGGCGACGCAGGCTTAATTCCGCAATGACGCTGGGCAGCAATTCATGTTCCGCGGCGTGGACTTTCGCGGCCAGAGATTCCGCAGTGTCGGTGGGCGCGACCGCCACTTTGGCTTGCCGGAGAATGCGACCGGCGTCCACCTGCGCGGTAACTTCATGCACAGTGCAACCAGTAACAGGAACCCGCGCCGCCAGGGCTTGGCCAATGGCATCGAGGCCGGGAAAGGCTGGCAGCAAACTCGGGTGCAGGTTGATAATGCGGCCAGCGAATGCCTCCAGAAATGCGGTTTTTAATACACGCATGAAACCAGCGAGCACGACGAGGTCGGCCTGCCACTCGCGGATTTGCGCGATGTAGCGCTGTTCCGCGGCGCCTTCGAGCTTGGTTTTGAATGGCGCGGGGTCGAGATAAACCGCGGGGACGCCAAAACGCGGGCCGAGTTCCAGAATTCGCGCGCCGGGCTGGTCGCACAAAATGCCCGCGACGCGCGCTCGACCAAGCCGCCCTGCACGCTGCGCGGCCAGAACCGCTTCGGCGTTGCTGCCGCGCCCGGAGCCAAGGAGGACGACGTTAAAAGAGGTTTCCACGCGCGCTGAGTTTCAGGTTTTGCGCGAAGCGTGGCAAGCCAAGGAAACCACAGGCAATCCAGCCGCTTTTGCCATTGTGCACTCGGGGCCATTTGCTATTTTTAAAACTCCTTATGTGCCCCAAGCGCTACCTCTCTTTGCTTTCTTTTGTCTGTTTTGTTCATTCTGTCCGCGCGTCGAGCGCCGCGCCAGCCACATCCACCCCGGTCCCGGCCACGCCTCCGGCGGTAGTTGCGCCAACGACGGCCAACACACCGTTTGCACTGGTGAATGTCACTCTCGGCCAAATCAATGGCGCCTCGCCCTACTTTCTCGTCGATGGCAAAGAGGCCAATCTGCTGCCGAGGCCGCCGGCCAAGCTCGAGGACTTGCAAGTCTTGCGCCTGTGGTCGGGCGACGCGCCGCTGCAGAACGGTGAAGACCCGGCCAGAGATATCCCAACGCTGACGGTCTACCTCCCGCCAGCGGGCAAGGCCAGCGGCGCGTCGATGGTGGTTTGCGCCGGCGGCGCGTATTCGCACATCTCACCGCGCGAAGGCATTCCCGCGGGCCAATGGCTGGCCAAGAACGGCATCACGGCGTTCATCCTCAAATACCGCATCGGGCAGAAGTATCATTACCCGGCCATCACGGACGACGCTTCCCGCGCCATCCGTTACGTGCGCGCCAACGCCCCGGCCTGGGGGCTGGATCCGCAGCGCATCGGCATCATCGGCTTTTCCGCGGGCGGGCATCTGGCCAGCATCACGGCCACCCGCTTTGACGCGGGCGACCCCAAATCCAGCGACCCCATCGAGCGCGTGAGTTCGCGTCCCGATTTGCAAATCCTGCTCTACCCGGTGGTGACACTGTCTGATGAAGACATCGTCCACAAAGGCTCGCGCGATTGGTTCCTCGGGCCTGATTCCACGCTCGAACTACGGCAGTTGGAGAGCAGCGACTTGCAAGTGACCAAGGACACCCCTCCGGCCTTCGTCACGCAGTCCATCAACGACCCGACGGTGCCGATCGCCAATTCCGACCACTACACTGACGCGCTGGCCAGGAACAACGTGCCGTATGTTTATATCCGCGAGCCGATCGGTGGGCACGGGTTTGGCATCATTGACGCCTGGTCCGGCCAGGCGATGGCCTGGCTGCACGCGCAGAAATTCTGAAGCGGCTTATTTCCCGCAAGTGCGGATGCGTTCGGGGCGGCGGGCGAAGAAATAAATCAGCGCGCCGAGCCAATTGGTGAAGATAATGACCAAAATCCAGACAATTTTCTCGTTGCCCTGGCTGGGTTCCTTGGTGGCGGCTTCGATGAGCATCCAGATCCAGAATACAAACAGCAGCAGCGCCACCACGATCCACATAAACATGAGGACAAAGGGCAGGGCGAAAAACGGGGCCAGAAAAAATGCGCGGTGCATGGGGGGATTTTACCGGTCGCGGCCGGTGGTTGATATTATAAATAATGGTGCGGTTTATACTATCCAGCAAACCCGTAATTAAGCAAAATGGCGGGGTTGTTACCGCCGGCTTTGGCCATCCCCATGGGCGCCCCGCTCAAAACCCCTTCCACGCTCGACAAGCGCACCGTCATTCTTGGCACGGCGTTGTTTGCTTCGGTATTCCTTTTTGCCGGGCTGGCCTTGGGATACTTTCTGTACCTGCGACCATTCATGCTAAGCCGGGCCGCGCAGGCATGGACCCAGGTGCCATGCCGGATTTTATACTGCGAGTTAAAGAGCCATTCCGGTAAAAGCACAACTTACAATCTGGCGGTGACTTATACTTATCAACTCAACGGCCAAGATTATCAATCGACGCGATTTGATTTCACCCTGGGCTCCGACAGCGACTACAATTGGTGGAAGGCGGCGTTCAACCGCCATCACGCGAGGCAGGCGGATGTGTGTTTTGTGAACCCGGCCAACCCGGCGGAGGCCGTGCTTGAACGCGACTTCAACCGTAATGCGATGATTTGGATTTTTACGGGAATGTTCAGCTTGATTGGAATGGGGATGATGGTGCCGGCGGTGCGGGGTGTCATCCGGCGGGTGAAATTTGGCGAATCCTATTTTGACATCAATGACGCCCCGGTGCCGCTCGGCGGCGTGCTCGAAGGCGCCGTCAGCCTGAGCCGGGTGCTGCAGCCGCCGGAGGGTTTCGCGCTGCGGCTGGTCAGCATCCACAGCTTTATGACTGGCGCGGGCAAAAACCGGCACACTGAAGAAGCGGTGCTGTGGGAAGACAAGCAGCAAGTTATTTCCGATACCGGCGCAACCGTGCCCGTGCGTTTCGCTCTGCCGGTGGATGCCGCGGTTACCGAAGCTGTTACCGCAAGCGACCGGTACTTCTGGCGGCTGGAAGTGAAGGCCAAGGTTCCAGGGGTGGATTACGCGGCGCAGTTCGAGGTGCCAGTGGTGCGCGGGACGCTGACGCCCGCGCAGCTCGCCGAAGCGAGAAAATTGCAGGGCGATGAAACGCAGGACGAGGAGCATTTCCAACTGCCCGCGCATTCGGCGATTAAAGTGCAGGACACCATGGGCGGCCGCGAATTTTATTTCCCTGCTCTGCGCAATCCCGGCATGGCGTTCTTCCTCCTGGTGTTCACCGCGATATTTGGCGGGGCGCTTTGGGCGCTCTTTCATTTTCACGCGCCGTTCATTTTCCCCGCCGTGTTCGGCTTGTTTACCTTGCTGCTGGTGATTTTTACCACGCATGAATTTTTTGGCACCACGCGCGTGGTGGCGGACGGCAACGGCGTCACCGTCACCAAGCATCTTTTCGGCCTGGGCTGGTCAAAAGTCATTCCGGCATCGGACATTGCGGAAATTCACACGGCCCAAGGGGCGACCATGAGCTCCGGCTCGTCCACGGCGGTTTACTACAACGTGCAAATCGTCTGTCGCAACGGTCGCAAAATCACCGCGGGTGACGAAGTGTCCGACTTGCATGAAGCACACTGGCTCGCGCTCGAGATGGCACGCTGCACCGGATTGGGGAAGCAGGCCTAATTGGTCGGAGTGGCTGCATCTGGCGTTGCATTGGCTGTGGCAGTGTTGTTTTGAAGGGTGGTCATCAGCCGGTTCCGTGTGGCGTCGGGGATTTGCGCCGCCTGCACGGCGGCGGCCGCGGCGGCGGGGTCGGTTTTCAGCCAGAAGCTCAGGACACGGTTGAGTTGGTTGCTCTGGATGGTGGAATTGCTGATGGTCAACGCCACGTTAAAAGCAGTGGCTGGGTCGTTTTGTTGCACCACGCCGTTATAATGGGTGGCCGCCGTGTCATGCAAAGCGCCGGCGGGCAGGTTGAGTACCCACTGTGCGGCCGTGGCTGGGTCAGAAGTCGCCCAGTTGCTGGCAATGGTCTGCACGGCGTCAGTCTGCGTTTGGCTGGCCGGCATGGTGATGATGGCGGCGGCGGCCGCAGCGGGGTCCTGCTCGCTCAATTTTCCCAGCACCGCGGTGACGGCGGTGTCGCGTCCACCGTCTTCCGGCAATGCGAACGCCCAAGTCAGGGCGGAGTTGACATCCACGCTGGCCTGGCTTTGCGCCAGGCCGGTAATCATGCTGACAAAGTTGGCGTTGTTGTGGGGAGTGGACTCGACGTAAGCGGTTGCGGCAGCGGGGTCACTGCCGGCCCAGTTGCTGACAACGTCAGTCATCAAAGCAATGCGGTTGGCGTAGGGGATGCTTTGGAGCCAGGCCAAATCCGCTTGCGGATCTTGTTCGGCCCAGTTGGTCGCGAGTTGGTAGAGGCTGGTCATGCGCAAGCCGCCGCCCTGGGGCATTCCCGCGACATAATTTGCCGCTGCTTGTGGATCCACCTTGCTCAGCGGCCCGACCAGATAACTGGCAAAAGCATCATCCAGGCCGCGATGGGGAAGGTTGAGTTGCTGCAGCCAATTCATCGCCGCTTGGGGATCGTCTTGCGCCCACTCGCGGCCCACATGTTGGATGAGGTTGTTGCGGATCGTGGAATTGTCCATGCTGGTTGCGTAAGTGGCGGCGGCCTGCGGGTCTTGCTGGGCGAGTTCGCTTACCGCGGTGTTTACCGCCTGGGTGTGGGCGTCGCCGACGGGTAATTTGTCCGCCCAGGCCAGCGCGGCCACCGGGTCGATCGTTGCCCAACCCGCAATCAAGCCCTCGATGGCGGTGTTGCGATTGCGGGTGGCGGGAAGGCTCATGGCTGCGGTAGTGGCGGCGGTGGGATCCAGACTGCCCCAGGTAGTGAAAACCTGGGTGAAAATTTGTTGCGTGGTCCGGTTGCCGGGCAGTTGCTGCAAGGCGGCCAGCACCCCATTGGGGTTGCTGCGAACCATGTTCACCAGCACTTGGCCGGTTAATGCTTCGCGCAAGGCTGGCACGTCGATGGATTGAGCCGCCGCCAGGGCGCTGGTTGGGTCGATGTTCGACCAGGTATCGAAAAGAATAACGAGCATTTCCTGGCGGCCATGGGTGTTGGTGATCGAGTTGGCCCAATCGAGTGCGCCCTTGGGGTCGAGGCGCACCAACCGATCCACCAGCGCGCTCAAGGCGATTTTATTTTTATCACTGGGGGGCAATTTAGCCAGGCCTTCCAAAAGTGCGCGCGTGGTTTTGGTGTCAAGGTGGCTGGCGAAATCGAGCAAGCCACGCATCAGGTCCATGCCGCCTCGCGTGGCCAGGATGCGTTTCAGTTCGGATTCATATTGTGTAAAAGCGACGGTGGTGGCGCCGGAGTGATTCGATGTGGTGGGGCGATTTCCATCCATCGTGTTTGAGCCCAGTCTGGCTTCGAGCTGGTTAATCTCCTGTTGTTGCATGCCCAGGGGAATGGCAGCAATTGCGGCGACGAGGATGGCGGTGGCGATGACCTTGGATTTGGTGGTCATGGCAAAAATCCTCCAGAGAGTGTGCGCGGCGCCGCCCGCCCCGGCGAGCGAAGTATGCGCAACGTTGGCGGCCAGGGCGGCGGGTGCGGCCCGGCAGGCGTGGGTGGTCATTGCGGCGACCAGCGCGCCGGAGGCGATCGTCACACCGCCCCGGGCAAAATGACGCCGGATTTTTTCGAGGGCGCGGTTAACCCTCATGCGGGCCGCGGCTTCGGTGACGCCGAGCGCAACGCTGGTTTCCTCGACGGACTTGCCTTCAAAAAATCGCAAGAGGATGGCGTTTTGCTCCACGTGACTCAGGCGCTGCATGGCTTCGTCCACGAGCGGCCCAAGTTTTTCCCAGGCCGAGGCGCTCGGTGTTTCTTCTTCGGCGAATTTCATGGCTTCGGCTTCATTTAGTCGGCGGCGGCTTTCGCGGCGCACGGCGTTGCAAGCTTCATGGTAGGCTGCGCGGTAAAGCCAGGCTGGCAGCGCGTTGCCGTCGCGCACCGTCCAAGCCTTGCGCGCCAATTTGATGAATACGGCCTGGACCACGTCCTGTGCGGTCGCGGGCTCTTGGACCACGCGCAGCGCGGTGCCGTAGACCAGGTTGAGATGCCGTCGCACCAGTTCGGAGAAAAGAGTCTCCGATTGGCTTTCGACGTATTGGCGTAGAAGTTCCCGGTCATCCATAGTGTCATTTTAATAGACACCGGCGGTTTGGCAAAACGAACAAGGAATTCTTTTTGCGGATGCTTGAGGGTGTCGGCAGGCATCTGACGTAAGACAGCCGGTGGCGGTAACCGCTATCAAATCATTGTAGCGCAATATTTTAAGAATTTCTGTTTTTGCCAAATGAGTAAGCGAAGGAAGCGGACGACCCAACAATCACTGTTTTGCGTTCTTCTGAATGGTGGTCATCAGCCGGGTGCGGGTGGCGTCAGAAAGGTTCGCTGATTGCACTGCAGCAGCGGCAGCGGTGGGATCGGTCAAGGCCCAGGTTTGCACGACGTTATTCAACTGGTTGCCTTGCATGGTGGGGTTGCCAATCGAAGTGCCCCATTTGAAGGCGGTTGGGGAATCGGCTCCGGTCAGCGCCTTGACTTCCTCCCGGGCCGCGACATCGCGTTCCGTCCCCGTGGGCAGACTGTTTATCCATTGCGCGGCGCCTGATGGGTCGGACTGAATCCAGTTGGCCGCGACACTTTGCGTCGCGCTATTCAGTGCGACGCCAGTCGGCAGGTTGGCCAGCGAGTCGGCTGCTGCCGCCGGATTAGTCGCACTCAAGGTGCTGATCACCTTGCTGACGGCTGCATCCTGCGCGGTTCCGGCGGGAATTTGCATGGCGAGGTTAAGCGCCTGTTGTGGATCCACCGTAGTCAATTGCGCCACCACGCTGCCGATGGCCGCATCACGTGTGCCATCATCGGGCAGAGATTGTACCCACGTCACCGCCGAAGCGGGATCCGCCGTGGCCAGACTGGTCGCGACCGCGGTCATCATTTTCTTGAATTGGGGGTTGTCGACACCCAACGATTCAACGTAAGCCGTGGCCGCGTTCGGGTCGCTGCCGGCCCAGGTGGTGACCGCTTCAATCGCCGCCTGGCCATTAATTGCTCCACCAATGCCGTTGCCATTGGCGTTGGGCAGCGAGCTTAGCCAGTTTAAGTCTGCTTGTGGATCCTGCTGAGCCCAATTTTGGGCAATTTGCATAATCGAAACCATGCGATTTCCGCCACCACTCGGCATTTGCGAGAGATAATTCGCCGCCATTTGCGGGTCGGCCTTGCTCAGCGGATCCATCATGGCGGTCATCGCGTCCTTAAGCGTCTGGCCGGTGGCATTCTGCTGCACCCAGGTCGCCGTAGCTTTCGGATCATCCTGCGCCCAACTGCTGGCCACTTCAACGGTCATGGCGTTGCGGTTGGGAATGCTGGTGATGTTGGCGACATAACTGACCGCTTGCTGCGGATCCTGCTGCGCCAGTGCGCCGACCGCCGCATCCACCGCTCGATTGCGCGTGACGCCATTGGGGAGCGCCGCCGCCCACGCCAGCGCCGACTGCGGATCCACCGACGCCCAACCTTCGACCGCGTTTTGAATGGCCGCATTCCGGTCACGATTGGCCGGCAGATTCATCGCGGCCGCAATCGCGGCTTGCGGGTTTTCGCTCGCCCAACTGGCAAAGACCTGGCCGGTGATGGTGGTGAACGTTTTGTTCAGCGGCAGACTTTGTAAGGCCGCGAGCGCTGCTTGCGGGTTGGAATTAATCGTATTCTGCACGATCTGGCCAATCACGGTTTCCCGCAAATTCTTGTCGTCAATTTGATCGGTCGCCGCGAGGGCCTTGGCCGGGTCAATATTCGACCAGGCCGTGAACACCAGGCCAATGACCTCATTCCGCCCGTGAAGGTTGGAAACCGAGCCAGCCCAGGCCAGCGCGTTCGCCGGGTCGAGGTGCACTAGGCGGTCAATCAGGAGGGACAGGGCCAGCGAATTGTTGTTCGACGATGGTGCGCTCGATTTTCTTATCGTCTCAATAATCAGGGCGCCCAGGCCCGTATCGGTGTTGTGGGTCGTTCCTGGCAGTTGAACCAGATAGTCCAGCAATGGACGAATGCTGACCGAATCAAGACTGCCAACAAAATCGGCCAGGTTATGCATCATTTGCAGCGAGTCTTTCATTGCCAGGATGCGCTTGAGCGTCGCCAGATTGTCGGCCCGTGCTGCGGGGCCGGACTTCTTCGGGGCGGCCGCCGCCCGTGGTGGTGGAAGCTTGGCCTCGAGCTGGCTGATCTTTTCCTGTTGAAGGGAAAGCAGAATGGCGGCCGCAATAACCACGACCAGGATGGGAATGATCGTTTTGGAGTTCATGGTAAGAATCTGTTGTTCCGGGGAAACTAATAGTAACAAGACACCGGCAATCCGGAAAAACGAACAAGATTTTTTGGATCTGGGATAATCATGAACGGCGTTGGATGTCGCGTGCCGGGCAGCCGCGTCGATGAACCAATGTTTTCTTGAAAGCCGACCGGTCAGGTGGCCGAGGAGCTTGTAAGCGGGAGGGTTACGCCGTTGCCCAGTGGCTGCTTTGAGGGCTACTTTCCAAGAGCATCCAGGCGGGCGAGTTCGACGCTGGCGAAATGGTATTCGTAGTAGTCCTTAAATTCGGAGGACATCGATTTCTTAAAGAAATCGCGGGCGCCGGTTTGATCGCCTTTGAGGAGGCGCATCATGCCGATGAAATAATACGCTTCGCATTTCTGGCCAGCCACCGGCTCTTCGTCTTTTTTCTCGGCGGCCTGCAGCAGCTTGGATTCGTCCAAGTTGCCCAGTAGGAATTGGCCGAGGGATTTGGACCAGCTGTCTTCCCATCCCGCGACGGTGTTCTTGAAGCCGGCGGGTGCTTTCTTGAGCCGGAGTTGTAAAAGCTCACGGTACAGATACGGATAAAAAGAGTCGTCGGGCTTCAGTTCGATGGATTTGTCGTAATCGGGCAGGGCGCCGGCAAAGTCGCCCTGGTTTTGCCGGGTGATGGCGCGACTTTCATAAATGTAGGCATCTTTGGGGTCGAGTTCGAGTGCGCGAGCATAGTCGGCCATCGCTCCGCTATCATCGCCATGTCTGCCTTTGGTTTCGCCGCGATCGGTGTAAAAATCAGCGTTTTTGGGGTCGAGTTCGAGCGCCCGGGCATAGTCGGCCAAAGCGCCATCATAGTCGCCTTGGGCGTCCTTCACATCACCGCGGGAGGCGTAGGCGTCGGCATTTTTCGGATCAAACTCGAGGACATGCGAATAATCCGCCGCCGCGCCGCTAAAATCGCCCTGGTCTTCCTTGGCCGTGCCACGGTAGGTGTAGGCTTCGGCATTTTTCGGGTTAATTTCGAGGGCGTGATTGAGGTCGGCGATGGCGTCGTCAATATTGCCATGTTTAATTTTGGCTCCGCCGGAGACTGCAAACACGCCGTCGATTTTCAAGGGCATCGGCCCCGCGATTTTCCAGCCGCCGCTAAGGGCTTCTGTGTTGGGCGGAGCGTTTTTTTCGTCCGCGGATTCAGCTTTGGGCCGCAGGTAGGCGAATCCGTTCTTCCCGTCCACCACCAGATCCAGGCGCGCGAGCGCGTCCAGGCCGAGGGTGCCGGCATATTTTTCGGTCACATCGGCTTCGGCCGTGCTCGCCCCGCTCACCGGCACATGAGTGATGGTCAATGAGCCCAACTGGACTTCATCCGCCCAGGATTCTTCGTCGCTGATCTGGTGGCGACCGGCAATGGTGCCGGGCATGTAGAAGGCCTTGGAGGAGATGGCTGCGCCCGGATGCGCTGCCTTCCACGCCTGCCACTGTGACTGCGGCAAGACAGCGCCGCTGTCGGATCCGGTATCCACTTCCAGATTGCCCTTTGTGCCATCGGGCAGCGGTATTTCCAGGATGAGCATCGTGCCGGAATGGACTTTTAATTTTATCCAATCAGCGGTTTCCGGCGGCAAATTGGGGACGCTGCTGACCGTGTGTTTGGCAGCATCAAAAACGAGAATGTTGTCCCGCACTTCCGGCCAGCCGATGAGGCCGTCGATCGGATCGTCCAGCATGTTGAGTAGCAAAAGTTGCGCGGTGAAAGTCTCCCCGGCGGCGGCGATTTTTACGGACTCAGACAAGGCGAGACGGGAATTGTCCGGGGTGGAAATATTGGACTTCGCCGCCGGCAAGGCAATTTTGACGCCGAGGTGGCGTGCGCCAAGTTCGGAGAGGGAGGTCATTTCCGCCCCGGTGTCCAGAATTAATCGCGCGGGCTGGCCATTGATCGTTGCGTTGGGAAAAACGACGCAACTCTCAAGCCGCGATGCGGCAGCGACGTAGCTTGTTAACGCGATCGCCGTTACGACAAAAAAAATGAACGAAAGCAGCGCGATCACCAATCCACCGACAATAGTAAACAGGAGACGGCGAAAACTCATGGATGGGCGGAGAACGGCTAGGGGAGGGCAATGTGCCTTCATCTTGATGCGGGGTTATGCTTTTGACTCAAGGCCTGACGGATAATGAATCAACTCTTCGGGCAAGGCGGATTTTGCCGAAGATATAAAAACAGGACACCAGCGATCTGGCAAACGAACATGGATTTCTTTTCCTGGTAGTCTTGGTAATTTTTGGATGGCCGTAGGCGCGAAATTCCCAGCGACTAGGATGATTCACAAGTGTTTGCCGGGCATGAGGTAATCCAATTTTTTTGATTTGAGGTGGTTGGAAACTTCCTCGAATTGTCGTTTTTGCTTTTCAGATATGAGGTGAGCAGGCAAATAGGCTCATGGCTGTTGGATTGCTTTTCTCCGGACAGGGCGCGCAGCGCGTCGGCATGGGGCGCCCGCTGTACGACAACGCGGCTTCTGCGCGCGCGCTGTATGACGAAGCCAATTCTGTTTTGGGCTATGATTTCAAAAAAATCTGCTTTGAAGGTCCGGAAGAAGATTTGACCCAGACCCGCGTCTGCCAGCCGGCGTTATATGTCCTCGGCTTTGCGGCGGCAAAGATTTTGGCGGAAAAGGGGAAACTCGACGACTGCAGCTGCGCGCTGGGGTTGAGTCTCGGCGAGCTGACGGCCTTGGCGGTAGCGGGTGTTTTCGATTTTGCCACGGGGCTGCGCCTGGTGGCGGCGCGCGCGGAGTTGATGCAAAAGGCCTGCGAGGCCACACGCGGCGGCATGGCCGCGCTCATCGGTGGAGACCGCGCTGCGGCGGAGGCTTTGGCGAAGGAATGCGACATTGATTTGGCGAATTTGAATTGCCCGGGGCAAATCGTGGTCTCGGGCGAAGCGGACAAAGTCACCAAAGCCATCGGGCTGGCGAAGGAGCGCGGGTTCAAGATGGCTGTGCCGCTCAAGGTCGCGGGCGCTTACCACAGCCGGCTGATGGCGGCGGCGAGCGCGGCTTACGCCGGCGTGCTCAAGTCGGTTGAATTTAAAACTCCGCGTTTTCCTGTCTTTACCAACGTCACGGGCAAGGAAATCCGCACGCCGGAGGAAATCAAGACGGCGCTGGTGAAGCAAATTGTCTCGCCGGTGTTGTGGGAGGATTGCCAGCGCGCAGCCCTGGCGCTCGGGGTCACCGAGTATTACGAATGTGGACCCGGCGCGGTGCTGGCGGGTTTTGCCAAGCGCATCGACAAGGCCATTGTCATCAAGCCGGCCTGCGAGTGGCCGGATTTTTAGGGATATTTCCGTTGCCTTCCCCTCGGGGAAATGGTGTTCTGTCCGGTTTCCGATGCCCGACCTGGCGCATATCCGCAACTTTTGCATCATCGCGCACGTGGACCATGGCAAGACGACCCTGTCGGACCGCCTGTTGGAAACCACGCGCACGGTCGCGCAACGCGATATGACGGCGCAGCACCTCGACGCCATGGACCTGGAGCGCGAGCGGGGCATCACCATCAAGTGCCACCCGGTGGCGATGCAGTATCGCGCCAAGAACGGCGAGATGTATCTGCTCAACCTCATTGATACGCCCGGGCACGTGGATTTTTCCTACGAGGTTTCGCGTAGCCTGGCGGCTTGCGAAGGCGCGGTGCTGCTGGTGGATGCTTCGCAAGGCGTCGAGGCGCAGACGGTGGCCAACGCCGGGCTGGCGCTGAGCCAGCGGCTGACGATCATTCCGGTCATCAACAAAATCGACATGCCGAGCGCCCGAATCGATCAAGCGAAGAAACAGCTTGAGGAAGTGCTGCAAATTCCGGCCGAGGACGCCATTCTCGCCTCGGGCAAGGCCGGTATCGGAATTGACGATATTCTCGAAGCAATCGTGCACCGCTTGCCGCCGCCGCGCTGGGCGGACTATCCCTCGACGCGCGCGTTGGTGTTCGACAGCACTTATGACAGCTACCAGGGCGTCATCAGTTACGTGCGCGTGTTTTCCGGCAGCTTCAAGGCCGGGGACGAAGTGATGATGATGTCGCAGGGCTTGCGCGTGCAGGTCAAGGAAGTCGGAATTTTTGAACCGGCGCCGCGGGCGCAAGCCTCGCTCGAAGCCGGCTGCACGGGCTACGTGGTGACGAACATCAAGGACGTGCACGACATCAAAATCGGCGACACGATGACGCATTTCGCCGCGCCGGCGAAGGAGATGCTGCCTGGCTACAAGGAAGTGCGCCCGATGGTGTTCAGTGGTCTGTACCCGCTTGATACCTCCGACCACGAAAAATTGAAGAACAGTCTTGGGAAATTGCGCCTGAACGATTCCGCGCTCGTTTACACCTCCGAAAGCTCGGCGGCGCTGGGCTTTGGCTTTCGTTGTGGATTTTTGGGCCTGTTGCACATGGAAATCGTGCAGGAACGCATCCGTCGCGAATACGACATGGACATCATCTCGACTTACCCGAGTGTGGTCTATCGCATAAAAAAATCCGACGGCACGGTGCTCGAAATTGACAACCCGGTGCAACTGCCCGACCCGTCCACCATCCTTTCCATCGCGGAACCGACCATCCGCGCCACCATCCTGACCCCGAACGCATCCATCGGCGACTTGCTGGCACTTATCGCGGAAAAACGCGGCCTCTGCGACAAAACCGAAACGCTCGACGAAGAGCGTATCCTGCTGCACGCGATGCTGCCGCTCAATGAAATCCTGGTGGACTTCAACGACCGCCTCAAGAGCATCACGCGTGGCTATGGTTCGATGGACTACGAGCTGGGCGAATATCAGGAAGCGGACCTGGTGCGCCTCGACATCCTGGTCAACGACGACTCGGTCGATGCATTTGCCTCCATTGTGCACCGCACGAAGGCGGAGGGACGCGGCCGCGCGCTCTGCGAAAAACTCAAGGAAATCCTCCCGCAACAATTGTTTAAAGTCGCCATCCAGGCGGCCATCGGCAGCAAAATCGTCGCGCGTGAAACAATTTCCGCCCTGCGCAAGGACGTGACGGCGAAATGCTACGGCGGGGACATCACGCGCAAGCGCAAGCTGCTGGAGAAGCAAAAAGAAGGCAAAAAGCGCATGAAGCAGATTGGCAAGGTGTCCATCCCGCAAGAGGCCTTTGTAAAAATTTTGCACACCCACGCCAGCTAACAAGGATTTTTGCTGAATTTGCTGCCGAAACCCTGTTTATTCCATTCTTTGATGTTTTTTCTGCCTAAATCGGAAGTTAAACAGGCCCGCGAACAGGCGGAAAATCTGCTGCGTCTCGCCGACAAGGTGGATTGCTACCGGCGCGATGTCGCGCCGGCGGATAAGTTGGAGCTGATGCGCGCGGCGGTGGCGCGGTTGCACCAATTGTGGGATAATAAACAGGCCCCGGCGGCCGCACTCAACCAAGCCGCCGAAGAGCTTCATGCGGCGATGCTGCCCTGTGGTGGTGACATTTACCCTCTGACCTTCGCCGGCGAATATACCGAGATGATTCTGGTAGCGGCGATTGTCGTCATCGGCATCCGCACATTTTTTCTTCAACCGTTCAAAATTCCGACCAATTCGATGTATCCGAGCTACAACGGCATGACGCCGTATGTGTATGCTCTCGACGATCCGGGACCAGGGATGGCCGTGCGGGTGTGGAATTTTCTCACCCTCGGAGCGGTGCACTACGATTTGCGCGCGCCGGCAGACGGCGAAGTTGTTCTGCCGCTGATGGCGGGAGGTTTTGGCCCCACGATGACTTCACCCTCGACCAATGTCGATGCAGTGTCCTGGTCCCGTGCTTGGCTGATGAAGACGACGCAGCGCGAATGTACTTTTTATGTCGGCAATGAACCGGTGACGTTGCGCGTGCCGGTGGATTTTGAAACCGGGTTCGAACAGGCATTCATCGCGGAGTATTTTCCAAATGAATACGCGCAAACCCACGGCGATCTCGCAAGCCTGGGTCAGTTGCTGCTCGGCCACGTGCAGGCGACGGGGGAGGGGGGCTATGCACTCCATACCGGCCACCTGGCCCGTGCGGGGGACCGGGTGCTCAATTTTGATTTGCGTACGGGAGACATGCTTTTCGTGGACCGCTTTTCCTACAACTTTGTCTCGCCGAAACCCGGCGACCCGTTTGTTTTCCACACGGGCGGAATTGACGGACTGCTCGATACGCACACTGGGCAGCCTGCGCCCGACTCCTACTTTATCAAGCGGCTGGTGGGTGTGACTGGCGATCGGCTGGAGGTTCGTCCGCCAGTCTTATGGCGCAATGGCTCTCCTGCGACCGGCGCGACGACGTTTGACAAAAATGCGCGGCGCGACGGCGATTATCCCGGCTATACGAACGGCAATCCGGGAACCAGCCTCAACAATAGCAAGTACCTGGGCCCGGGCGATGTTTTCACCGTGCCAAACGGATATTACTTTGCCATGGGTGACAATTCACCGACGAGCTACGACAGCCGCTATTGGGGCCCGGTGCCCGCGCAAAACATTGTGGGGCGCGCGGTGTTCATCATCTACCCATTTTCCTTCCGCTGGGGTCCGGCAAAATAGTGCGGTTTGGGCGGGCCGGTTCTCGTCATCTTTACGTAATGCAGAATGGGATAGCATCAACCTCCTATGATTCCCCTTTTAACTCCTATCTCCATGAAAAACTCGTTGCTGGCATTGTGCGTTTTGGCATTAACTCCGGTGGTTCAGGCGGCGGATGCGCCAGCTGCCACGACCGTGCCCGCGTCGTCCGGGCCCTATCACTTTATCAAGGAAATCCACATTGGCGGGGCGCCGAGCACCGATTATCTGACGGTTGATCCTGAGGGCCGCCGCCTCTACGTCAGCCACGGCAACGAGGTCGCCGTCGTGGATATTGATAAAGATGAGGTCGTTGGCAACATCACCGACCAGAATGGTGTCCATGGCATCGCGATCGTGTCCAAGGCTGGTCTGGGCTTCATCAGTAACCGCGGTTCCAATAGCGTAAAGGTTTTCGACCTCAAGACCCTCAAGGTTACCAAGGACATCCCCACGGGCAACAATCCGGACTGGATTTTCTACGAACCTTCCCAGAACGAAGTCTATGCCTTCAACGGTAACAGCCGCTCAGCATCGGTCATCGATGTGACCAAGCTCGAAGTCACTGCCACCATTGATCTTCCCGGCAAGCCCGAGTCCGCGACTGTAGACACCAAGGCTGGCCGTATCTATGACAACATCGAGGACCAGAACGAAGTCGCCGTTATCGACATAAAGACCCATAAGGTCGTAACCACTTGGAAAAACACCCCCGCTACCGGTGGTGCGTCTGGCCAGGCCCTTGACGCCGCCAGCCATCGTCTTTTTCTGGCCTGCGGCGACGACAGCATGACCATGATGGACAGCGAATCGGGCAAAGTCCTTTTCTCGCTTCCGGCCGCGAAAGGCTTGGACTCCGCAGCGTTTGACCCGGGCACCGGCTATGCCTTCGTCCCCGGCGGCCAATCGGGAACAGTAACGGTCGCAAAAGTAGACGGCGACAAGTTGGTTTTGGTGCAGACGGTCACCACCGCTACTGGCGCAAAAACCATGTCTCTCGACCCCACAACCCACAAATTCTATACCGCCACCGTCAAATACCAAGCTGCACCCGCCCCGGCTGCCGCCAGCGCCTCGGCCAGTGCCACCGGAGCCCGTGGCCGCCCGCCACGTCCTCCCGCAGTGGCCGATAGTTTTCGCGTGCTAGTTTACGGGATAGACGCAAAAAAATAACTTGTCCACTCACTTTTATTCAGAGTGTGCTATATTAGCGGAAACTTAGCCCGGCGGCCGCCCCAGCCCGCCATTGCCCATGCGCGTTCTTGTTGTCGAAGATTCCCCCCGGTTGCAGCGCACCATTGGCACGGCTCTGCGCAAGTCTGGCTATGCGGTGGATTTGGCCGGTGATGGCGAGGAGGGTTTGTGGATGGCGGAGTCACACGATTACGATGTCATCCTGCTCGACATCATGCTCCCCAAGCGTGATGGCTTATCGGTGCTTGGAGAAATGCGCCAGCGTGGCAAGGAGACGCATGTATTGCTGTTGACGGCGCGTGACACTGTGCCTGACCGCGTGCGCGGTTTGCGCGCTGGGGCGGATGATTATCTGGTCAAGCCTTTTGCGCTGGAAGAACTGTTGGCGCGGGTCGAATCACTGTGTCGGCGTGCGTATGGGACGAAGCAGGCGCTCATCACTGTCGCAGATCTGGAAATCGACACCCTGGGCCGCCGTGTCCGACGTGGAGGACGCGAAATTGAATTGTCCGCGCGGGAATACCTGCTTCTCGAATACCTAGCCCGGCGGCGCGGGCAAGTGGTGTCTCGGGCCGAAGTTGAGGAACATATTTACGACGAACAGGTGGATCCGATGAGCAACGTGGTGGATTCGGCGATTTGCTGCTTGCGCAAAAAGCTCGCCGTCGGCGGAGACTCATCCTTGATTCACACGCGCCGCGGCCTGGGCTACGCTCTGGAAGAGACGCCCGCGGGCGCGGTGTCCTCATGATTTCCATCCGCCGCCAGTTGACGCGCGAGTTACTCGCGGCGTTTTTCGTATTGCTCGGGGGCGCGCTCGCGGCGTTGTATTTTGCGGCTCGCGACGAGTTGATCGAACAATTCGACGACGCGCTGCGCACCAAGGCAGCGGCCATCAGTTCGCTCACGGTGGCGGAAGAAAATAAAGTAGAACTGGATGTTTCCGACCGCCTTTTCCAGGGTTTCGCCAAAGATCGGGCGGAGGATTTTTTTGAAATCTGGCGCGGGGATGGCACGGTGGCCGCGCGTTCAGATTCGCTGGCCGGGGCGGATTTGTCGCAGCCCGGCAAGCATGCGGTCTATCCGCATGCCCATAATGTCACATTGCCCAACGGACGGCCTGGCCGTGCCGTGTGGATGGCTTTTTCTCCCGACCAGGAGAGTGGCGAGCACCACTCCGACGGCGTCAAGAAGCAATTGAATTTGGTAGTGGCAAGCGACAGTGAACCGCTGGAGGAGGCGCTGACTGAGTTGTTGGGAATCGGCGCGGCTTGCGGGGTGCTCGGGCTGGGGGCGACGGTCTGGCTGGTTTCGCGCGTGACCCGCCGCGGGCTGCAACCGCTGGCGCGCCTCAGCGAGCAAGCGGCGCGGATCAATGCGGATTCGCTGACCACACGCTTCCCGACCAGCGAGTTGCCCGCGGAACTGCAGCCGATTGTCAGTCGCTTGAACGAATTGCTCGCCCGATTGGAAATTTCATTCGAGCGTGAACGGCGTTTCAGCGCCGACCTCGCCCACGAATTGCGCACGCCGTTGGCGGAATTGCGCAGCCTGGCCGAGTGCGCGCTCAAGTGGCCGGAGTCGCGCGACCGGGCCACCGATGAGGAAGTCCTGGCCGCGGCCACGCAGATGCAAACGATGGTGACCAGCCTGCTCTCACTTGCGCGCGCGGAGCAAAACCAATTGGTCGCCAACGCGGTGCCAGTCAATTTGTCCGTCCTTGTCCCTGAGATCTGGCATCTGCATGCGGCGCGGGCGGAAACGCGCGGCCTCAAAGTGCAATGGAACTTGGTGTCCGCTCTTGCAGTGGCCGATCCGGCTTTGCTCCGCTCCATTCTCGGAAATTTGTTTGAAAATGCCGTGGACTACACTGCTGTGGGCGGCGAAATTGAAATTAGTCTCGCCATTGTCGGGACGATGGCGCAATTGCGCGTCGCCAACCCCGTGGAAAATCTCACCACCGAGGATGTGGCGAAGCTGTTTGACCGGTTCTGGCGCAAAGAGGAGGCGCGCAGCGGCGGCAAGCACTTTGGACTTGGATTGTCACTGGCCAGAATGTTCTCCGAAGCCATGGGCTGGACGCTGACGGCGGGGCTGGACGCCCGCGGACGGCTGGAATTCTCCCTGACCGGGCCGGTGCAGAATTGAATCCATCGCAGCCAATCAGTCTTTTTCTTCACCAGATTCGGTGGCGAGAACTTTGCCGTTGCCGGCATCGATCTCCACTTCAGTGACTTTTTTGTCCGGGCCCACGATGTCAAAGGAGTATTGCAGGTTGCCGTCTTCGACCTCGAGCTCGGCGGAGATAATGTCGCCGGGCACTGCGGCCTGGGCGTCCTTCATCGCGTCCATCAGGGAAATTTTCGCGAGCGCGGTTAGTTCATCAGGTTTGGGCTTGCCCGTCGGGCGGATGGAACCGATGACCGGGGCTTTTTCTGATTTTTCCTCGGTTTCGCAGGCGGTGATAACCAGCGCCGCGAGGACGCCGGCAGCGAGGAGGATTTTGCGGGAATTTTTCATGGAGAGCGAAG
>Ga0206855_10035_pt1 | contig 42399 bp, 37 predicted proteins | sample Alteio_BWOrgCont_51_FD_152637 | JGI IMG/M metagenome (GOLD analysis project Ga0206855, IMG submission 152637) | Enriched cells from forest soil in Barre Woods Harvard Forest LTER site, Petersham, Massachusetts, United States -... | ecosystem: Environmental > Terrestrial > Soil > Temperate forest >...
TTTTCGTCTTGGCTTGTATTTACAGGCAAACTATCTTTGTACTGGAATACTACAATTTGCCTTTCTTAGCTCTCGCTTTTTCTGTGAAATCATTTAATCCATTAAATCTGTGATTCAGACAAAAAATGCGATACAAAATGAGTAGCAATGCGATATGATGAGATAAGGAGGAAAATAGTAATAAACAAGCCAGCAAAGCATTTCAGCCATTCCATATCCCATCAACCTCCCATTATTTTTTTTCACGGAAAATGTGATATTCTTCCACGCAAAGGTCGCAAAGAAATAAACACGCAGAGGTCGCAAAGAAAAAATGAGAAAAACAAATCAGGATAATAACTTTGCGTCCTTTGCGAAAACCTTTGCGGTCTTTGCGTGAAATATCAATGTGATAGTAATTCTATTGGTCTGTTTCTTTTTCACATTTCCACATTAATTTGTCATCGTGAGTTTTTACCGAACGACACATTTCCACATTTATCATTAATAAACATTTTCCGATTGCGTTTTAAACAATTACTTTTGCGGAAATTTCAGAAATCAGGATGCGTAGCTGGTGGTGGAAAATACTTTGTTTTATACTGGTGGGTTATACCGTTGTCGGCGGCTTCCTGATGCCCGTGCCACGGCTCGATATACTTAATGAAACCATCCGCAACCTGTACTTTCATGTGCCTATGTGGTTTACTATGATCGTGCTGTACGCCTGTGCGTTTTACTACTCCATAAAGTATCTGCGTACCGGCAACCTGCAGGACGATGTATATGCGGTACAGTTTACCAACACGGGTATTTTCTTCAGTATCATAGGCCTGCTCACGGGTATGGAGTGGGCGCAATATACCTGGGGTGCGGCATGGAGCAATGACCCCAAAGAACTGGGTACCGCTATGAGTATGCTTATCTATTTTGCCTACAGCATACTGCGCAACGGGCTGAAAGATGACGAAAAAAGAGCCAAGATAGGCGCGGTGTATAATGTGTTCGCTTTCGCAATGATGATACCGCTTATTTTCATATTGCCCCGCATGGTTGACTCCCTGCATCCCGGCAATGGCGGCAATCCCGCATTCAAACAATACGACCTGGACAAGTATATGCGCATGGTCTTCTATGCCGCAGTACCCGGCTGGATATTAATGGGCGTGTGGATAGCTTCGCTGAAAATAAGAGTGGCGCTTGTGAAGCACAAGAAGGAAATGGCAGGGTAGGGGTAGGAATTAGGAATTTGGAATTGGGAATTTGGATTTGTGATTTTTGGAAAATAGAATACTATGGTTAATAGCCACGGCCTTTAGGTCGTGGAAAAGGATAAATCAGGGTTGGCTTTAGCCGAAATTAACATAACATGTATGCCATACACTAAAATAATGATCCACTTTATGTGGGCAACCAAAAACAGGCAAAGGATAATTTCAAAGCAATTAAAACCCTTGCTACTATCGCACATTAAAGAGAACAGCATAAAAAAGGAAATTTATATTGATTGTTTGAATTGCGTTGAAGACCATATTCATATTTTGCTTTCTCTTAGTGTTGATCAAACAATTTCCAAAGTGATGCAACTGATAAAAGGTGAATCATCATTTTGGGTTAACCAGCAGAATATAATAAAGGATAAATTTGAATGGCAGGATGAGTACATTGGATTGTCTGTTAGTGAATCTGCCCTTGATAAGGTCAGGGCATATATTGGTAATCAGGAACAACACCACATGAAAAAAACATTTGAACAAGAATACCAGGAATTTATTACGGCGCATGGGTTCGGGTCGAGCAATTTTGGCTAAAGCCAACCTACTTAATCCCATACCCCGACCTAAAGGCCGGGGCTATTATAAAAACTAAGAAAACAAAAAATGAGTAACAAATCCAATGAGGAAAGTGGGTATCTGAAAAATGGTCAATAAAAAATTCAGAAAAGAAAAAATAAATAGCTGAACAATGAAAAAAAACACTATTGCAACCATTATTTTATTATTAATAACTGCCACTGTTTCGCACGCACAGACGGAGATGGCGGATACCATGCGTTCCAATGGTAAAATTTACGTTGTGGTTACGGTATTAGCTACTATCTTTGCGGGAATTTTTGCTTATTTGGTCTATCTCGACCGTAAGATCAGCAAATTGGAAAAAGAAGGAAGATCATAAATTATTTACTCAAAACTTAAACAAAACAAGGTGGAAACAGTAACTGCCAAGCCAGGCCAGGAAGCTCATTACAGCTTTTTCCAGGGAGTAGAGCGCAACTTCGACAAAGCCTCGAAATACACCCGTTTCGAATCAGGTATCCTGGAACAGATAAAGGCCTGTAATTCGGTTTACCGGATGAAATTCCCGGTACGCATAGGAGACAAAATAGAAGTGATAGAAGCCTATCGCGTGCAGCACTCGCACCACAAACTTCCGTGTAAGGGCGGCATACGCTACAGCATGGATGTGAACCAGGACGAAGTAATGGCTCTGGCATCCTTGATGACCTACAAATGCGCAATAGTGAATGTGCCTTTTGGCGGCGCAAAGGGTGGTATAAAAATAAATCCCAAGAACTACAATGTTTTTGAACTGGAAAAAATAACCCGCCGTTATGCAAGCGAGTTGGTGAAGAAAAACTTCATTGGCCCGGGCATAGATGTTCCCGCTCCTGACTATGGCACAGGCGCCCGTGAAATGAGCTGGATAGTAGATACCTACGCCTCCCTGAAACCCGGTGAGGTGGACGCGCTTGCCTGCGTTACCGGTAAGCCGATTACCCAGGGTGGAGTACGTGGCCGTACAGAGGCTACGGGTCTCGGCGTGTATTACGGCATACGCGAATTGTGCAATGTTGCCGAAGACATGAAAAAGATCGGCCTGACCACAGGTATTGAGGGTAAGAAAGTAATTATACAGGGATTGGGCAATGTGGGTTACCATGCCGCTAAGTTCTTTTTTGATAATGGCGCTATTATTGTAGGTCTGGCCGAATATGAAGGCGGCATCTACGACGAAAAAGGGCTGGATATATACAAGGTGGTGGATTACCGCAAGGCTACCGGCTCGTTGCTTAATTACCCCGGCGCAACCAATATAAAACACAGCGCGGAAACACTGGAGCAACCCTGCGATATATTGATACCCGCCGCGCTGGAGAACGTGATAAACGGAAGTAATGCAGCCCGCATACAGGCGAAAATAATAGGCGAAGCCGCCAATGGCCCGCTGACTCCTGACGCTGATGAAATACTGAACAAGAAAGGTGTGATAACCGTGCCGGATATGTACCTGAACGCCGGCGGTGTAACGGTATCGTACTTCGAGTGGCTGAAAAACCTGAGCCATGTGCGTTTTGGCCGTATGGACAAACGCTTCAGCGAAAACCAGAACGATTACCTGCTGCATACTGTAGAAAGCCTTACAGGAAAGCGTGTAACAGATACCGAGCGCACCATGATAATGCACGGCCCCGATGAAGTGGACCTGGTTTACTCCGGCCTGGAAGATACCATGATAGGCTCTTACCACGAGATCCGCGAGGCGTTCCAGAGTATTGGTAATGGCGTGGATATGCGTACAGCGGCATTCACAGTAGCTATAAACAAGGTGGGCGTGGCTTATGAAGAATTAGGGATATTCCCATAACCCCCAGCCCCTAAAGAGGTGTTATTATTCAATCAAACAGAGGCTGCTTTCGGGCAGCCTTTATTTTGTCACAATAAACAGTTATTTTTGTAACCAAATGTGTGCAGTATGAGCGCTACAGAATTGAAAGAATTGAGAAAAGAAGTAAAGAAGTATATTGACCATGCTGATGAAAGAATGGTCAATATCGTGTATGCCATACTTGCTGCCGATGAGGATTCAGAAAATAGAAGCGCGGTGCATACCGGCCTTGCACCGGAACAGGAGGCAATATTAGACCAGCATATAGAACTATATGAAAAAGGCCGTATGAAATTTTCAACTTGGGAAGATGCAAGGGCAAGAATTACTTCAAAAGTAAAAAATGCTGTATAATTTTATCCTTTCTCAAGAAGCGGAAGAAGCTGTTCATAATGCAACTGAATGGTATGAACAGCAAAGAAATGGGCTGGGAAAAGAATTTCTTATTGCCGTTGACAATGCTTTTTTATCTATTCAATCTAACCCACTATTATATGGGTTTCGGAAAAAAAATATCAGGGGGTATAGTATCAGGCGATTTCCTTACGTGATATTTTTTTCTGTAAAACGTGGAACTGTTGAAGTAATATCATTTCTGCATACCAGCCAAAAACCCAGGATATAGCCTGAATATAATCTGCAATATTGTATGCAATACGGACCGATAAATATTGATAAAGAAACAATGGGTGGTACACCTGTTTTTTATGGAACAAGGGTACCTGTACAAACACTATTTGATTACCTGGAAGGAGGCGATAAAATCGAGGATTTTATAGACGATTACCCCTCTGTAAATAAACGCCAGGTGATAGAAGTGCTTGAAATGGCAAAAAAAACACTCACAACTGAAAAGGCGCTGGATGAAAATTTTGCTTGATGAAAATCTTTTTAAGAAAAAATTCCCTTTGTTAAAATTACGTTTTTATTTGCTTTCTAACCTGACTTATTACCCTTTTACCCTTTTACCCTTTTAACTAATTCCGTACCTTCGCACGGCATTAATAAACATTTTAATTCCTTCCGCAATGGCATTTGATATTGACCTCATCCAGAAAGTTTATGAACAATTACCGGGTAAAGTAGCGGCTGCGCGCAAACTATTGGGCCGCCCGCTGACGCTTGCCGAAAAAATATTGTATTCCCATACTTATGATGCGCCGACAAGGGCATATGGACGCGGGCATGATTATGTGAATTTTTCTCCCGACCGTGTAGCCATGCAGGATGCTACGGCACAAATGGCATTGCTACAGTTCAGCACATGCGGGCGCGATAAGGTTGCCGTACCCAGTACCGTGCATTGCGACCACCTGATACAGGCAAAGACCGGCGCTGCAGCCGACCTCGCAACTGCGCTGGATGTAAACAAAGAAGTGTATGATTTCCTCGCCTCTATTTCTAACAAATATGGTATTGGTTTCTGGCGCGCTGGTGCGGGTATCATTCACCAGGTGGTGCTGGAGAACTACGCATTTCCGGGCGGTATGATGATAGGAACAGACAGCCATACGCCAAACGCAGGCGGCTTGGGCATGGTAGCCATTGGCGTTGGTGGCGCGGACGCGGTGGATGTGATGGCCGGCCTGCCTTGGGAACTGAAAATGCCTAAACTGATAGGTGTGAAGCTGATAGGTAAAATGAGTGGCTGGACGTCGGCAAAAGATATTATACTGAAGGTGGCAGGGATTCTCACTGTAAAGGGTGGTACCGGCGCTATACTGGAATATTTTGGCGAGGGCGCGGAAAGCCTTAGCTGCACGGGTAAGGGTACCATTTGCAATATGGGCGCCGAGATTGGGGCTACCTGTTCTGTATTTGCCTACGATGAGAAAATGGGCGACTACCTGCGCGGCACAAACCGCGAGCATGTGGCGCAGCTTGCCAACGGCGTATTCAAAGACCTGCGCGCAGACCAGGAAGTATATGATAACCCCGAAGCATTTTACGACCAACTGATAGAAATAAACCTGGACGACCTGGAGCCGCACATAAACGGGCCTTTCACGCCCGATCTGGCAACGCCTATAAGCCAGATGGCTGCGGCAGTAAAGGAACACGGCTGGCCGGAAGATATAGAAGTGGCGCTGATAGGTTCCTGCACCAACTCTTCTTACGAAGATATATCCCGCTCGGCTTTTATTGCCAAGAATGCACTTGCCAAGGGGCTTAAAGCAAAGAGCGAGTTTACCATTACCCCAGGCTCCGAAATGGTGCGTTATACCATAGCGCGCGATGGGATGCTGGATACCTTTAACGACATGGGCGGCCTGGTGCTTGCCAATGCCTGCGGCCCCTGCATAGGCCAGTGGGCGCGGCATATAGACGACCCGCAGCGCAAAAATACTATCCTGACTTCTTACAACCGGAATTTTGCCAAGCGCAATGACGGCCTATCATCAACCCATGCGTTTGTGGCCTCGCCGGAGATAGTTACCGCGCTGGCGCTTTCGGGCAAGCTGTCATTTAACCCGCTGAAGGATACAATTAAGAACGATAAAGGTGAAGATGTGCTGCTGGACGAGCCACAGGGTTTTGAAATGCCGCCACTGGGTTTTGAGGTAAAGGATGCCGGCTATCATGCACCTGCGGCAGACGGCTCGAAAGTGCAGGTAGTAGTGGACCCCAAAAGCGACCGCCTGCAATTATTGGCTCCTTTCCCTGCATGGGATGGCAAGGATATGATGGGGCTGAAACTGCTGATAAAAGCATTTGGCAAATGCACCACCGACCATATATCTATGGCTGGCCCCTGGCTTAAATACCGCGGCCACTTAGACAATATATCGAACAACATGCTGATTGGCGCAATAAATGCCTTCAACATGGAGACTAATAAAGTAAAGAACCAGCTTACCGGCGAATATGGCGAGGTGCCGCAGGTGCAGCGCGCGTATAAAGCCGGTAACCTGGGCAGCATAGTAGTGGGCGATGAGAACTACGGCGAGGGCAGCAGCCGCGAACATGCAGCTATGGAGCCACGCCACCTGGGTGTGCGCGCCATATTAGTAAAGAGTTTTGCCCGCATACACGAGACCAACCTGAAAAAACAAGGTATGCTGGCCATTACTTTTGCCGACAAGCAGGACTACGACAAGATACAGGAAGATGACAACATAGACATAACCGGCCTCACCAACTTTGCCCCCGGCGACCAGCTAACTTTAGTGTTGAACCACAAAGACGGCAGCAAGGAAGAAATAAAGGTGAACCAATCGTACAACGAACAGCAGATAGAATGGTTCAAAGCCGGCGGCGCACTCAATGTGATACGCAGGAATGTGGCTGCGGAAGTAGCTGCATAAAATTAAAAAGAAAAAATTAAAAGTTAAAAAGCAAAACTCGTCTTAAAAGATGGGTTTTGTTTTTTTAGGTATATTTACCAAAGAATATTTCAAAACATAGTTTTGTAATGATTACAGAAATAAAAACAAACAATTTTAAATCGGTTGCAGACTTAACCCTTCCATTGGGTAGGTTCAATGTATTGATTGGCGCTAATGGCTCCGGTAAATCAAATATACTGGAAGCAATTGCTTTTGGTGCTGCCGCATCTGCTGATAAATTGGATAATGAGTTTTTGGGGCCTCGTGGTATCAGGACTGCAAGCGCACAGTTAATGAAAAGTGCTTTTTCTAAGGAAAATTTTTCTAAGCCAATTCTACTTAATTTTAAAAATGCCAATAAAGAGACTACTTTCAGTATTGAAGAAGAAGATAAACCAATCTTAAAATGGGTAATTAAAGAAAAAGAAACTATTGGAAAGTCTTTTCGAGATTTTATAACATCATTGTTTAGTAAGGAGCCAGAAAAATCAGAGGTTTATAAGAATTTGCACGAGTTTGATAAAAATAAGCTCACAGATATTTCATCCATATTCAGCAATGTAGCAATAGGAGATACTGGTTTTGACTTTGAACAGCTTAACAATGTATTTTCTTCTTTAATTGACAAACTCTACAAAGACAGTAATTATATAGAAGAATTAGCCAACTTCATCATCTACAGCCCCGAAATAAGTTCCCTCCGAAAATTTGAAGAAGAAAGTCAGATTAAGCCCCTTGGCGTTAAGGGTGAAGGTTTGTTTAGTGTGCTACAAATTTTTTATGAAAATGAAAACTATGGCACGGAAACAATTGATGAAATTAGAAAGTACCTGCACATTATAGAGTGGTTTGATGATTTTGAGGCGATATTTGATAGGGTGAGCGGGCGGAAAAGTTTGGTGGTAAAGGACAGGAATATACTGGATGTAACCTTAAACCAGACCAATGTAAATGAAGGCTTTTTATTCCTGCTGTTTTATATTTCTCTCTTCATTAGCAAGGAGACCCCTTCATTTTTTGCGATTGATAATATTGAGGCTTCATTTCATCCATTGTTATGTGAGGAGCTAATAAAAATTTTAATAGAACTCTCTAAGAAACATAACAAGCAGATAATCCTTACCACACACAATCCCTTTGTATTGGATGGCTTGGATTTAAGTGACCCGGAACAAAAATTATTTGTGGTTGAAAGAAATGCAGATGGAGCAACTACTGCATTTTCAATAGACAAACCACTAAAAAATGGCAAGTTGTCTGATGCATGGATTAGAGGACGTATTGGTGGAAATCCTGAAACATTTTAATTATGAGATTTGCAATAGTTAGTGAAGGAAGAACCGATTTTATAGTTTTGAAGAATTTGCTATTTGGCTTCTTTAATAAAAGCAGAGAAAATCACATAGTCAATTTACGTCCTAAAGACAAGGAACCTTTTGGTTGGGGAAATTTATTGAAATACCTATCCTCGCAAGATTTCAGGGAAGATTTCAAAGATGAGAATATTGACTATGTTATGATTCAGATTGACACCAACGAATGCGCAGATTGGAATGAAGGCTTAAAACATATTGGCGATAATGCTGCTGAAATCAATAATTTTATTGAACAAATTACCAGCGTTTTGATAAAGAAAATCGGCGATGAATTTTATACTGCCAATAAGGGTAAAATCATTTTTGCAATTTGTGTGCATGAGATTGAATGCTGGCTTTTGCCGTTCCATGCAACACAACCCGCTCATTATTCCAAGATAGTAGGTTGCGCAAATGCTATTGAGCAGGTTGCACAGAAGAACGGCTACTCTATTCACCAAAAGAATTACCAGGATGGTAAGCATTATGACAGCCTCTCAAAAGAAATGAAGGAGAATAAAGCATTGTTTCAAAAAGGGAAATTGAACCCCGGACTAAGAATTTTTATTGATTCTTTGGTTAGTGTTTTTCAAACGGAGAACAATTAGCAGACCCCTACTGGTACTGTATATACACCGGCTTGGGGTATAGTTTCAGCACTTCTTCAGGGGTCATCATTTTTTTCCAGGGTGGGGTGATGATGTCGTTTTTATAGAATAGTTTGAAGCCGGTAAACTGAACGGGTTCCCGTACTTCGGCGAGTTTGTAGGAGTTAACTTTTTTGGCCGGGAAGCCCCATCCGTCCATGTCCATCACGAATTGTATTTCGGGATGCAGCTTTATTTTTTTTGCGTTGGTTACCATGTCGTTTGTGAACCTATGCACTACCAGTATCTTTGGCGGCAGGTTGTATTTCTGCACCAACTGCGTGAGGTAATCAGTAACATAGTTAATATCCGCAGCATCGAAGGTGCCGATGATAGTGCCGGGCTTGCGGCCTGTCTTCATGGAAAATTCAGGGTCTATGGCCAGGTGTACATTGGGCATTTGGAGATATTTTTCGAGCAATGGAATTTCCTGCTGCAGGGTGCTTTGCCCTACCTGTACATCAAGGAACACAACGCCGTTTATTTTTTTGGCAAGCTCAATTGCTTTATCAATCTGGGTAAAAGGCATACGTAAACGGTACTTGCCGCCCGCGCCCGGCCTACCTTGTGCGGTAACACAGATATAATGAATGGCAGGGATCACAGGAGTGAGTGAATCGGCTTTCTGCCATTTCTTACACTCTGCCAGCAGGTGTTTCAGCATAGTATCGGGCTGCAGCTCACCGAGAATGCCCATGTGTATGGAATAGAAATTGCCATAGTAGGCAACAATCCTGTTGAATGGAAGTAATGCGCCCGGCAGCGGGTACGCAGTTTTTACCGGCCAGCCGTGCATGGCAGTGTCGTTGACTAAGCGCATTACTGCTTTGTTGTATAAAACGGTATCTAATTTTGGCGGTTCCGGTTTTGGTGGTTCCGGCTTTGCGATTGTTACAGCTGCTGTATCTTTTTTAGCTGCCGTTTTTGTTTCCGTAGGTTGGTTTTTCTGGCCGTTGGATGTATTGCAGCCTAATAAAATAAGGCACAAAAGGATACTGTAATTTATGGCTGCCATCTGGTGAGATTTTATCATTTGCGGTACTATTTATCTAAAACACCAATTTCTTTGACTTATGAATTTAAACTTATCCAAAACGTAATGCGGTCTGACCGCTGAAGAAGCGGTATTGACCGCATTACTACCATTTTTTATTAAGCCAATGACATTATCTAAATAACTATCAAAAACAATGCCTGTTACAAAGAAAGGCAAGTTCCGTCTTTGCTGATGATTAATTTATGCACAGTGAGTTAATAGCTTTTGATAAGCCCTGTTTTATTGCCGTTAAATCTTTCCGTTTAGTTTGGTATAACCATATACTTAATTAATTTTGTGGTATTCTCATGCGAAAACTGTATCACATAAAGAACTTTATAGAATGGCAGGCATTTGGTGTTTGCTCGGCTATAGGAGACCGGATCGGCGTTGCCACTTCGCGGATACGTTTATGGTTTATCTACATTTCCTTTCTTACGCTTGGGTCGCCCGTGATCGTGTATATGATACTCGCCTTCTGGATGAATATTAAACGGTATATACTGCTGCGCAGAAGGAACCCGGTAAGGTGGTAGTAGTTTTTTATTAACCTGAAATTACAAAGTGATAGAAATTCCGGGGAAAGGCCTCGTAAAGTTTTGAAGATAATGGCAGAAGTTTTTAAAAGTTTTTAAAAATTGTTATCTTGCATCTTTAGAAAAATAAATCAGTCTATGTCACATCGTTGGAGAAATGTGTTATTATCGTTGCCGGTAGCATTACTACTGTTTGCCTCGTGTTCTAAAAAGTTCAGTTCAGACAATCCATTAGTGATTGCAAGTATTCCTTCTGTAATCATCAGCAGCGATAATAATGTGCTTTATGGAATCAACCCTCAAAACGGGCAAAAGAACTGGTCGTTCGGGATGCCGAATATTACGGGAACTCCCGGTTGGGGCGGTAACCCGGTTATCCAGCCATCGCCTTTGTTGTACAATGAAGTGGTGTATATGGCCAGCGCCTATTCCGATACGATATACAAATTAAATTCTGCGACAGGTACTTTAATTAAGAAGATCACGATGCCTTATCAAGTTGGTTTTACGGTGCAAGCCACTCCTATTGCTGACGCAAATCTTATATACATAGCTACCACCAATGATACCTTGTATGCCATAGATACCGGTACTTATGCTATAAAATGGAAGTTTGGCAGCCCTACAGATATGACTTCCCTGATAGCTTCGCCAACTATCTATAATGGCAATGTATATATTGCCAGTGTGGGCGGCCATGTTTTTTGCCTTAATAAGACCACAGGCCCTGACGCCAGTGGTAATCCTATATGGGATTATCCCGGGCAGGGTGTAACAGCCCCCATTCCGGCTTCATTCACTTCTTCACCGGCTATTGATGGCCAGCAGCTATACATAGGAAGCGTGAGCGACAGTAATCTGTATGCCATTTATATAAATCCTGCGATTGTAGCAGGGGTTGTGCCTACGACTGCCGTTTTACACAATACATTTAAGACTGGCGGGAAAATTACCAGTTCCCCAACTACTGTGGGTGGTTTTATCTATTTTGGAAGCTGGGATTTCAGCGTTTATTGTATTGATAGCAACACCATTGGAAGCGAAGGCTATGTATGGAGATACCAAACAACAAGCAGCGTTGGTTCTTCGCCAGTGATTCAGAATAATGTTTTATACATAGGTAGCTATGACTACAACCTGTATGCCTTAAATTTAGTTGATGGCAGGCTGAAGTGGGGCGCTCCATTCAAAACAAAGGGCCTTATTAAGTCAAGCCCGGTGCCTTATAACGGGGAGATATATGTGGGCAGTTATGATAATTATATGTATGCAGTTGATTCTGCAACCGGCACATTGAGATGGCAGTATTATGTTGGCGGGAATATAGAATGCTCCCCGGTAATAGACAACCTGAACCCGGCGCAAAATACGCTGTATAACAGCGGAGTCAGCGGGTACATACAGTAAGTGAAACTGGTGTTACAAAAGTTAAAAGCCTTTGCTAAAAAAAGCAGGGGCTTTTTTAGTTCGGTAATTCCTTACCTTTAAGCAACAAATTAGTATTGATGTTGTATGCCGTAGTAGATATTGAAACAACCGGGAGCTTTGCGGCTGCCAACGGTATTACTGAAATAGGTATAGCAATACATGATGGCAGTAAGGTGATCAATTTCTATCAAAGCCTGGTAAACCCTCACACGCCAATTCCATACTTTATTCAGCGGCTTACCGGTATAGACAACAGTATGGTAGCCAACGCGCCGTCGTTTGAAGAAATAGCAGGGCAGGTTTTTGAACTGCTGCAGGACAAAGTATTTGTGGCGCATAATGTGAACTTCGATTACTCATTTGTAAAGCACCACCTACACTGCGCGGGGTATGAACTGGACTCCAAGAAACTATGCACTGTGCGGCTCGCGCGCAAAGTATTGCCGGGGCTGAATGGCTATAGCCTTAGTAAACTCACCCACCAGTTAAACATAAATCATGGCAACCACCACCGCGCGGGTGGCGATGCACTGGCCACAGCCAACCTGCTTACCATGATCCTTGAAAAAGATGCGGAAGGCGTGGTGAGCAGTATGCTCAAAGGCAGGAACAGCGAGCAATACCTGCCGCCGCACCTGCCCGTGGAAGAATTGGAACGGCTGCCCCACACACCGGGAGTGTATTACTTTTACAATGCAGCCGGTAAAACCATTTATATAGGCAAGGCCAAGAATATACGAAGGCGGGTAAAAAGCCATTTCTCGAATAATAAGACCAGCCGGCAGAAACAGGATTTTCTGAGGGAAACACACCATATCAGTTACAAAGAATGCGCTACCGAGTTGATGGCGCATATACTGGAAAGCGCGGAGATACGCAGGTTATGGCCGGTGCATAACCGCAGCCAGCGCGGGTTCTTGCCGGAGTTCGGGCTGTTCACCTACGAAGACCGGCAGGGGTATAAGCGTTTCGCGATAGAAAAAAACAGGCGCAGCCTGGTACCTATTTACACCTTCAATACCATAACAGAAGGCCATTTCAGATTGCGCGAACTGATAAACGGTTTCGGGTTGTGTACTATGCTGTGCAACCTGGGTACTGATTGCGATTGCCCATCGCACCCGGAACCCGGCGAGTATAACCGCAAAGTGGATGAAGCCATAAGCATGATGCGGAAACACCTGCCCACATTTGCGCTCATAGATAAAGGCATAGATGATAATGAGCATAGCTGCATACTGGTAATGGAAGGCAACCTGTATGGCATGGGTTACTTTACTGATAAGAAACAATTAGTAAACATTGAAACACTGCAAAAAAGCATGGAGCCGCTACAGGACAATGACTACATCCGCAACCTTGTGTTGCGGCACGCAACAGAGTACCCGGAAAAGTGCGTGAGTTTTGCGGTTTAAGTAATATTGCGCAAAGGATAAAATAGTTGCTCGCAAAGGCGCTAAGTCGCAAAGTATAATTACATGACAGTAAGTAACTTTTTTAAAATTAAAGACCGCAAAGGTGGAGACTAAGAAATTCGCTGATTTATCTCTTGACATGCATAAAAAACACACGATAATAGATAATATCTTGCTCTCGTGTTTATTTTTTATTTTCCTGTCGGTATCTATGACTCGGCATGAAACAGTGCCGGTGATCAGTTCTGACCCGGAGGGTTATTATGTGTATTTGCCGGCCATGTTTGTATATGATGGGGTGCATCATATTCCCGAACCGGGTTTTTGCGGCAGTATGCGGAATGAAAAGGGAGAATACTATACCAAGTTTACTTACGGTATTGCGTTGTTTTATTCGCCGTTCTTTCTTGTCGCCCACCTCTACGCCCATATTTTTCATGTAACGCCATACGGGTATAGTAAGCCATACCAGAACGCGCTGGTATTGTGCGGTGTTTTCTGGGCGTTTGTGGGGTTGTATCTTTTCAAAACTTTACTGCTGCGGTATTTCAGCAGGCTTACCATGTGGATCACTTTATTGTGTATCATGCTGGGAACGAATTTTTTCAATTACGCAACGCTCGAAATGGGTATGTCGCATGTATATAGCTTTGCGTTGTTTGCTGCTGTAATACTTGTTACAGACCAATATTATAAGGCTCCTTCACTACGCAAAGCAATGCTGATAGGGTTGCTGATGGGATGGATAGTATTGGTGCGGCCTACGAATATTGCGCTGGTCATTTTCCTGTTTTTATACAAAGTTGTAAATGCCGGCGATCTGAAAGAACGGTGGAAATTTATAAAGGCGCATATTGCGCATCTTTTGGCAGCCCTGCCCTTTTTCATAGTATTGATGATCCCGCAAATGATATACTGGAAAGAAATGACCGGGCAATGGATAAAATACTCTTACAACGATGAGCGGTTTATTTATTGGAGCCACCCTAAGATAGCGTCAGTGTTGTTTGATGTCGAAAATGGTTTGTTTCTTTACTCTCCTGTGTTATTGTTTTTATTCTGGGCATTGTTCAGAAAAAGAAAGGATCAGCGCACAAATTTCTGGGGCGTGAGCATTGTGTTTGTAATTATCACATACCTGTTTGCAAGCTGGGATATATGGTGGTTTGGCGGGGCATTCGGGCATCGTTGTTATGTAGAGTATTTTACGGCGCTTGGCTTTCCGCTTGCGGTTACAATGGAAGGCATAACCAAACTGAAAAAGAATTTGTTTAAAATCCCGCTTTTCCTGTTTATCGCGTTATTTTGTTATTACAGCGTTGGCATGGCAACCATATACCTCACCTACGGTATCTGGGATGGCCCGCACTGGCGTTGGAACTGGGATGGATGGATTGGGTTGGTGAAGAAGATATTTTGATTTTATATACATTTAAAAGCCATTGGAATGAAAGAGTTTAGCAAACCGGTGATTTTTATAAATGCCATTAATGCCTTTACCTGCTATCTGTTTTTCTATGGTCTGAAAAAAATACTTGCCCTTGTGGATTGAATTTTTATTAAATTGCTCCCCTTTCACAAAATTTTATAGCCATGTCCATAAATCTTTGCATTGATTGGGGTAATACCAATGTTAAGGCCGCGATATTTGATAATGATAACCTGCACAAGCAATTTACATTTTCTGAAGAGGCTGCACTGGAAAGAGTATCGTCCATGATGGATACTTATAAGCCTGTAAAAGCAATACTTTGCTCGGTTGTACACCATGATAATGAACTGGAGTATCTTGTGAAATCGAAGATAAAATCGTTTATAAAATTAGACGGATATACCCGCACGCCAATAAACAACGCCTACCTGTCTGCCGAATCGCTGGGGCCAGACCGCCTGGCGGTAGTGAGCGCGGCGCATATACTCAACCCCGCCAAAACGAACCTGGTAGTGTGTGCAGGCACTTGTATCACTTACAACCTGGTACAGAAAAATAAAACATTCAGGGGCGGGGCTATATCGCCGGGATTGCACATGCGGTTGAAGGCAATGCACACATTTACCGATAAGCTGCCTGAAATAGGCCTGGAGGGGGAATTGTTATTGCTTGGGTACGATACGCCTTCGTGTATGCGCAGTGGCGCGGTTTTCGGGATGGCTGCGGAAATAGACGGAATGGTAAACGCATATGAAAGCCAATACCCTGATTTTAACGCCATATTAACGGGCGGGGATGCACCATACTTTGTGAGCAAACTTAAAAGTAAGATATTTGCCGACCCTGATCTTTTGTTAAAGGGATTGAATTTAATTTTAAACTATAATGTCTCATACCCGCGCTAAGTGTTTATTAATACTTTTACTTGTTACCGTGGGTATCCGCCTGTCTGCACAAACCACTACCGCGTCCACCACTACCAACAGCAGCGATCCATTATCTGAGCGCGAAAACAACCCCTATTCAAAATATGGGATAGGGGAGTTGTGGAATGGCAACAATACGGTGGTAAGAGGGATGGCTAATATTACTTCAGCGTATGAAAATCCTTATGAAGTAAATACCGATAATCCGGCTTCCTATGCTTTCCTACAGCGTACTACATTTGAAGCTGGGGCAATGGGGAGTACACGTATCCTGAGTGCGCAGGGAACATCTTATACATCGGGTACAGCTACGCTGGCCTACCTGAACCTCGGTATCCCTATTAATAAAAACACAGGCATGTGCTTAGGTTTCCGCCCATACACCCGTACTTACTATAATCTTGCCGATACTATTCCCAATTCCCCGATAGGGAATGTTGCGAGGTCATACAACGGTAGTGGCGGGTTGAATTATGCGTTTGTAGGGGCTGCATATAAGTTTAAAGGGTTGAGCCTGGGGTTTAACCTCGGTTATATGTTTGGTACAATAGTTGCCACTACAGCCACTGTACCTATTGACACTAATGTTTACAACAGGGCATATACCGCACAATACACCAATTATGACCGCATAGGCGGCCTGTACTGGAAAGGCGGCGCCATGTATGAGCGTAAGATAGACTCTGATTATACCATTCGCATTGGCGGAACGGTAACCATCGAACAGAATCTTACCGAACGGTTGAGCGCATTTCAGATAAGCACTTTTAATTTTGGCGATACCCTTGTGAATGATACTTCCGCAAGTGTGCAGAATCAAAAAGGGAACCTGCATATGCCTATGAGCTACAGCGCAGGTATTATGGTTGCAAAGACGGATAAATGGGGTGTAGGTATTGATTATACCGCAACCAAGTGGAGCCAGTTTAACAGCGCCCCTGACGCCACTTTGAATGCGGGCATTGCCGCACAATCTTATAAAGTAAGCATAGGCGGGGAATATATCCCCAATATAAACGATATTCGTAGTTATTCATCCAGGTGTACCTACCGTTTCGGTATCTATTATGGCACTGATTACCTTGATATTTCCGGTACCCAGTTACCCAATTACGGATTTACCGCCGGCATGAGCCTGCCTTTCCGGCGCACTTTATCGAAAATGCACATGGCGCTTGATGTAGGCCGCCTCGGTACTACTGCCAATAATTTGGTACAGGAAACGTACATCCGTTTTACTTTAGGTATTTCGTTTAATGACCGGTGGTTCATTCCACGCAGATATGATTAAGGCCGGCTGCAAATATTATTTTAACCAGATTACCCGGATGCTTATTCCGGGTGTTTTGTTTATGACCATAGCAGCCTCCTGTAATAACGATCCCGAGGAGATAAGGGCGCTTACCGGCAAGGGGAACAAACAGGAAGACCGGGCGGAAGATGTAATGCTTATCTACAGCAAGGATGGCAAAATAAAGACCCGCATGTATGCACATGAGTTTGTGAGGAATGAAAGCGCCAGGCCTGCATACATAGATATGAACAAGAACCTGAAGGCAGAGTTTTATGACGACAGCGGCAAGATAGATAATATACTTACAGCCGATTCTTCGCGATACTATATAGCACAGGGGAATGTGATCGTTTGGGACAGTGTACAGATAGTGAGTAAAAAAGGAGAACAGTTAAACACATCTGAACTGATATGGAACGAGAGCATCCAGAAATTCTTCACGGAAAAACCGGTCCGCATCACTACGCCCTCTGAAGTATTGAATGGCAATGGCCTGGAAGCCAACAGTGATTTTTCGTGGTACCAGATCACCAAGCCCAAGGGTACAGTGCAGGTGAATAAAGGAGAAGTGCCAAAGTAGGCGTCACCGCGGGATAGTAAATATAAATGTTGCGCCTTTTGATAGCTCTGATACCACTTTTAAACGAATAAAAAAGTTATTTGGGAATTTTCGGTATCTTGTTTCAGCTAATAAATTTTTCCATAAAACCCCAATAGAATCCTTGATGAATATTATCTTGCGACTTTAAACAGATATATTTACAATTATTGAAGAGGTGACACAATATTATAAATGAATACTAATGGAAAGCATAGAATTAATCAACTACAGGTGTTTTAAATATCTGCAACTTTCTTTTAAAAGTAAGCTGAACTTACTGATTGGGGATAACTCAAGTGGTAAGACAACGCTAATGACGGCGTTAAGTTCTGTGCTAAATTCCTTTTTTATCGGGTATAGCGATGAATACACAAGATTTTTTGGATTGTCAAAAAAGGACTTTACTATTTCCCAGACTGAAACAGGCTTGGTGAATGAAAAACCGATAGATGTTAGGTTTAGAATATCAGATATAAGCGGCTCCTTATATCTGCATTCAAAGAAAAGCCGAACGTTACAAAAACCACTTGTTAATATTGAGAAATGGGCAAAGAAATTTCAAGAAGAATTGTTTGATGAAAAAAACAAGCAAGTTTCTGCATTGCCATTATTTGCAGCGTTTTCCACAAATGATATTCATAGTAATCGTAAATTATCACAAGAGCCTTTTAAGCAATATTTACATAAACCCTCTTTTGGGTATTATGAATGTCTTCAAGGAGATGGTTTTCTTCCCTTTTGGACAAAGCGCTTGTTAATTTTGAAGGAAGGCGGAGTTGGAGAACTTGAAATACTTGGTGTTATGAGAGCAGTGGTAGATGCTCTTGGAGAAAAAGGATGCAATATTGTCAATGATATGTCCATCCGTCCGCAACAAGGAAAGGTGTATTATTTTTTAACGGATTCTCGTTTTGTTCAAACCGAAGAATTGTCGGATGGATATAAAAGGCTTGTAAATATTGTAGTGGATCTGGCATTCAGGTGCATGTTATTAAATCAAGGTATTTATGGTGATCAGTCATGTAAAAAAACTAAGGGGACAGTATTAATTGATGAGATTGACTTGCATTTACACCCTACACTGCAATCCAGAATAATACCCGGGCTAAGAAATGCTTTCCCCAATTTGCAATTTATTGTGACTACACATGCCCCTATGGTAATGACTGGAATTCCTTTGAGCGAAGATAGTATTATTTATAAGCTCAATTACACAATAGAGACTGATTATACGGTTACTCCGATAGAATTATATGGCCTGGACGCTTCAACTATTATGGAAGTTGCTTTACACACAGTACCTCGTTCAATAGATGTAGATGATCGGTTAAAAACCTTGTTTAACTTTATTGATGCAGACCAATATGCTGAAGCTTCAAAAACGCTGCATACAATGCGGGCGCAATTTGGAGATAACCTTCCTGAACTTGCCAAAGCAGAATCCATGTTGAACTTCTTAAACGGGCAGCAAGATGATCAGGATAAATAAGCGAGCAGCTAATGAACCACAATCTTGGAAAGATTATAAGAATACACCAGGGGCAAAATATGCTCCAAGTGGAGATTTGAGGAATGCGCTACTATCTGAACAAGGCTGTATTTGTGCGTTTTGCATGAGGCGTATTCCGGTTGTTAAAAGAGATCCACAAGAAGCTGAATTTTCAAAAATTGCGCATATCCTAAGTAGAGGCCGACATACATACAGGGAACTTGATTATGACAATATGGTTATTTGTTGCCCCGGCAATATTAACGGAACCGCACACTGCGATAAATCTCAAGGTGGAAATGATATTACATTGCCTGTTTTCAACATCCAATTGCAACAAACCATTACTTACAAAAATTACGATGGTTCAATTAAATCATCAAATGATGACTGGGATAGAGAAATTAACGATAGACTTTGTTTAAACAATGTTTTGTTACAAATGAATCGTAAACAGGCATTGGAAGGAATTCGGATGATCCTTGAAAAAAAGAAATGGACAAGCGCCGAGATTGGGAATAAACTTGAAGAATGGTCATCTTTTGATGCAGAAGGGAAACTAAAACCCTACTGCGGTATAGTAATCTGGTATCTCGAAAAAAAATTACGTCAAATACTATGATAGGGTTACACATTGGTTAGATAATCCTGATTTTGGTAACGAAATGAAAGTTGTCTGCATCATTGCGGGATAGTAAATATAAATGTTGCGCCTTTTGATAGCTCTGATACCACGCTTATTTCGCCTCCTAATTTTTCCACAAGGCGTTTTACCAATGCCAGGCCGATGCCCATGCTTTCCCGGTCTTTTCTTTTTTTATTGAGCTTTTCAAACAATTTGAAGATGCGCTCTTTGTCTTCATCGGCAATACCTATGCCATTGTCTTTTACTTCAAAAGTATAGAGGTGATCCTGCTCTTCCAGGTTGATGGTAATGGAGATGTGCTTCTTGTCATTGTATTTAATGGCATTGTGCAGGAGGTTGAGGAAGATCTGTTTCAGGGCTATTTTGGAAGTATATATTTCCCTGTGGCATTTCCGGTAGTCAATAGAGACATTGCCGCGTATATTGAGCAGCCCTGTGACTTCTTCTATAAGCGTGGCTACGTTAATATTCTCTTTATGGTCAACCAGCATTTGTGATGATTTGGAATAGCTGAGAATGCCACTCACAAGATCAGACAACTGGTAGGCTGCGTCGTTCAGGTAATTGATGTACTCATTGCCTTCTTCATCCAACTTGGTATTGTACCCGTCTTTAAGCAGGTGGGTAAGGGAAATGATATTGTTCAGCGGGCTTTTCAGGTCGTGGGAGGCGATGTAGGTAAATTTCTCCAGGTCCTCATAAGCGCCGTTAAGCTGGGCGTTTTTCAGCCTGAGTTCCTGTTCGGTTATTTTCAACTCCTGCTTTGCAACAATTTGTCTTGCGAGGGATTTTAAGGCATTAGTCCGGTTAGTGTCAAGCATACCTGGGTTCTTGTCCCAGATACATAAAAAACCTTCTGGATTTCCTTGTGAATTAACCAATTCGAGTCCTGCGAAAAATTTCAGGTGCGGTTGTTCCTTTACTATGGGATGGTCGCAAAAGCGGTCATCTTTTGACAGATCGGGTACAAAAAAAATTTCATCGGGATAACTGAGCGAGCGGATATAAAGTGCAAGTTCTTTTGATGTACCGGGATTAATAAACTCATTAACGGATTTGACTGATTGCCCGTTAGCGCTGATGATGCTCACCAACGAGACAGGCGTATGGCAAATTTCCGAGGCAATACATGCAATGTCGTTAAATTCTGCTTCCTGCAAACTTTCGGGAATGGAATACTCCCCAAGAGTATTTAAACCATTCGTTTCAGTCACCGGCGCCGGAGCAATTTTCATTTCGTCTGGGTGCATTTAATGGGTAAAGATACTTTCAAATCGCGCAACATAGCTTTTAACAAGCAATTATAACAATTTTATTTTTTATTTAAATGTTAAAGGATTGATTTTTTTCAAATAATCGCCGGTATTTTTCATAGTAGATACGAGCATAATTTAATCAAACTTTATCCCAAATAACGCTATATTTTCTCAATATTCAACTCTTGCGCCTTACCTTTGCGCCCTCATTATGGAGTTAAAGGTACAAATCATCAATAAATCGCCGCATATTCTTCCCGCTTATCAAACGGATGGGTCGAGCGGTATGGATATAAGGGCGTGGTTGCGGGAGCCGGTTACCATGCCTCCGCTGGCACGGAAATTAATACCTACCGGTATATACATTGCCCTTCCGGCAGGTTACGAAGCCCAAGTGCGTCCGCGCAGCGGACTTGCGGTAAAAAAAGGATTGACTATTATCAATGCTCCCGGTACAATAGACAGTGATTACCGGGGTGAGATAATGGTGGGTATGATAAATTTGTCGGGTGAGGAACAGGTAATAAATGACGGGGAGCGTATTGCACAGATGATCGTTGCGAAATATGAAAAAGTAGCGTGGGAAGCTGTTGCCGCGCTTGATGAAACGGGTAGGGGAGCAGGAGGATTCGGGCATTCAGGAACACATTAACCAGGGAAATGCTATACTTTACACGGCATGATTTCGTGCATTGTTAAAAAGGTTCTGCGTTCATAGGTGTCCCACACCTCAAAGGTGTGGGACACCTTCGCACCAGACAAAATGTATAAAACTATCCATTTTTGAGTATAAATTGAGTGAAACAAATAACAAACTTTAGACTAAAGACTAAGATTTCAGACTTAAAAAAAGTTTATGAACATAATTATCCCGATGGCAGGTATGGGCAAAAGGCTGCGCCCGCATACCCTTACTACCGCAAAACCCTTGCTGCCAATAGCAGGTAAACCGGTGGTGCAGCGGCTGGTAGAAGATATAATGGCCACCTGCAATGAAAAGGTAGAGGAAATAGCGTTTGTGATCGGGCCTTCTTTTGGCAAGGAGGTGGAAGCGCATTTATGTAATGTAGCCGAAATGCTAGGCGCAAAGGGCAAGATATGTTACCAGGAAGAACCAAAGGGTACCGCCCACGCCATTTTATGCGCCGGAGACGCTCTTGCGGGGAATGTGTTCATCGCATTTGCCGATACGCTGTTTAAAGCGGCATTCAGTATTGATAATACAAAGGAGGCGATTGTATGGACCTATAAGGTAGAAGACCCACGAGCGTATGGAGTGGTAAAACTCAATGGCCAGGGTGAAATAGAGGCATTCGTAGAAAAACCAGAGCAGTTTGTATCCGACCTTGCCATTATCGGTGTTTATTATTTTAAGGATGGTATAAAGCTCAAAAAAGAATTGCTGCGCCTTATTGATGAAAATATAATATTGAAAGGCGAATACCAGATAACGGACGCAATGGAACACATGCTGCAAACAGGTGTTAAATTTTATACCGGCCAGGTAGAAGAATGGTTTGACTGCGGCAATAAAAACGGTGCGCTATACACCAACGAGCGTATATTGGAGATAAAGAAAGATAAGGAGCAATTAATGGCACCAACTGCTGTATTAACGCAGTCTGTAGTGATACCACCATGCTATATAGGCGATAATGTGACAGTGAAAAACTCGGTAATAGGCCCCCATGTTTCTTTAGAAAAAGGCGCTGTAGTGGAAGACTCCCGGATAACGAACAGTATTATACAGACGGATACGGTTGTTAAAAATGCGCAAATAGACCTTTCTATCGTGGGGAAAAATGTAACTTACATAGGTAAACCGAAGGAATTAAGCCTCGGTGACTTTTCAACGGAAATATGAGCAGAGCAGGAGTTATTTTTTACGTATTTTTTATTCTGTCCTTAGGCGCAGTTATGCCGGTGGCTTATGGGCAGCTTCCCGCAGATACTCTTGAGCTTTCAAAGGCAGGGAAGAACGCAAAGTCTGATGAGTTATACTTTGACGCTGTTAAAGCAAAGATGCACGATGACGACACCCTGGCGGCAAACCTGTTTGAACAGTTTGCAGCGTTGAGGCCGGACGTCTCTGACGCTTATTATGAATTAGCCAAAATAAGCTATGGTAATAAGAGAATTGATAAAGCGGAAGAGTACATTAAAAAAGCCATTGGCATCAGCCCGGATAATAAATGGTACCAGGAGGAGTACGCATCCATACTTGCCGACAGGGGGGATTTTGCTGAAGCCGCGAAAATAATGGGGGATATTGCTAAATCTGAACCGGATGACCCTGATTATTCCGAGACCGCAGCAGAATATTATGAACATGCGCAGAAGTATGCTGAAGCATTGTCTTTTCTTGATAAAGCTATAACCATTGACGGGGAGGATGAAGAACTGATGATGCACAAGGTAGAGATATACCTGAAAATGAATGATGTAGAGAAAGCTGCCGGTGTGATAAAAGAACTGATAACCAATGAGCCGCGGAACGGCAGGTATTATAAATTGCTTGGCGACCTGTATGATAATAATAAAATGCCGGAAAAGGCTGCGGGAGTATATGATAATGCAAACAAACTATTGCCGGAAGACCCTTTTGTAGAATCGGGGCTTGCGGAGCATTACCTGAATTTGCACGATACCGCTTCTTATATTATTTACGCGAAAAAAGCGATACTGAATAATGCACTTGACGCCGAAACGCAGATGGATATGCTGACTGCGTATTTTCAAAGCCTGCCGAATAATGATTCCTCGCTGAGATTGCAGGGGATGCCTGTTGTGCGGCAATTGTTGGCGGAGCATCCCGATGACGCGCAGGTTTTAGCCCTTTATGCCGGATGCCAGGAATTAAATAACCAGCACGACAGCGCAGTATGGGCATACAAAAAGTCGCTACAGGTGAAACCCAATGATTTTAATGTATGGGAGAAGTTCCTGAATAATTATACCGGGAAACAAGACGCTGATTCGCTGATAAAATACAGCGAGAAGTTTATCCGTTTGTTTCCTAATCTTTATATCGCCCATTATTTTAACGGGGTCGGGCATTTTAACAAAAATGAATATCCCGCAGCTATCAAAGCCATCAACCGCGCTATAGATATGCAGCAGGAAAACGATAAAGGCAGGCTATCGTCTTTATATGCTTTCCTGGGCGAAATATACCACACAAGCAAGCAGGATGACCTCTCGGACAAGGCATTTGATAAGGCGCTGGAACTGGACCCGGACAATGCTTCGGTTTTAAACAATTACAGCTATTTTCTATCGGTGCGCGGCGTGAAACTGGAAGAAGCGGAACGCATGTCGAAAAAGTCGTTGGCGCTGCAACCGGGCGAGGCCACTTACTTGGACACTTATGGCTGGATACTCTACAAGAAAGGCGATTATGAAAAAGCGAAGGTATTTATACAGCGGGCAATAGAGCTTTCCGGCTCCAGGGTTGATGGTACGCTATACGACCACCTGGGCAATGTTGCATACAAACTCAATGAAAAAGACAAAGCGATGGAAGACTGGAAGATAGCCAAAGAAAAAGGCTGTGACGACCCTCAGATAGATAAAAAAATAAGCGAAGGGAAACTGTATGAATAAATATCTTTTCGGCATCCTGCTTATGATTTCATGGGGGCTTACCTCTTGTTCTTTTCATAGATTAGTGGCAGGTAAAAAAGCGAAAACTTATGACTGGCAGGCATACCTTGCCGACACGAGCAAACAAGCCGCATCCGCGCCGCGCGTTATGTTGCCACAGCCATACGTACCGGATACCGTGGTGGTAAAAGCGCCGGATACCGTACCCGTGGTGAATAAATTAATTGAGACACTCACGCCTATATGGAAAAAACGTTTGGTTTACCAGACATTTTCAGGTAAGGCAAAAGTCCATTTTACCGGGCCGGAAGACAAGGCTGAATTTACAGCGCATTTCCGGGTACGGAAAGACAGCATTATATGGATAGCCATTACCGGGCTGGGTGGTATGGTGCCTGTGGCACGGATTTATATAACGCCGGATAGCCTAATATTCGTAAACCAAAGGGAAAATGAAGTGACCCGCATTCCCCTTAGCCAGGCCGCAAAGATATTGCCCACGAAGGTGGATTTTTCATCCATGCAAAGCATCATAGTTGGCGAGCCGTTGCGCGATGGAGTTATTACCGGCGCGTCAACTTTTGGCGGGGCATGGATCATTGATGTTGAAGACAGCAGCTATATACAGCGCATATCGTATAATATTGCCGACAGCGCCATGCGCACAGGCCAGCTACGCACCCGCGCAACAAATGGCCCGGCGGCAATGATAGAGTATGGCGGCTATGTAACAACTGCCAACGGAAAAGTGTCAACCGCAAGGGTAATAAATATCCAGAAAGGGAACGATGTTTATTCACTTGATATGAATTTTCTGAATGTAGATTTTGACCGGCAGCTTGATTTCCCGGTCTCCGTACCGGAAAATTATACGATAAAGCAGTAGGGTTTCAGATTTTAATTCTTACCCGGAGCAAATGTTTTAAGATGCGATTATTCAATTTGTTTAATCAATCTATAAACCCGAAGGGTTGGCATTATTGTAGAAAAATATATCATATAGGGTCGAACCCTGAAAGGGTGATATAGTTTGTTATGTAGTGCAAAAATATGTCACCCTTTCAGGGGTTATCAGCGTTCTTCCTTCTATACTACAATAATGCCAACCCTCCGGGTTTATAAAATTGTGCTATTCCTTTTACATTTCTTACCCTGAATTAACAATTGTGAATATCATTTTTCCTTAGCTTTATCAAAATATTTGTACAGCCATGCAAACACTTTCATCTACTATACAAGGCGGCGGTTTCCTGATACAAACTTCCACGCCGGAGCAAACTTTTACGCCCGAAGATTTTAACGAGGAGCAACACATGATCATCCAGATGTGCAATGAGTTCCTGGATAAAGATGTGTTGCCGTTCTTGGTGGAAATAGACCAGCAGAAAGCGGGACTGATGCCTTCGTTGCTGGATAAAGCCGGGGAGCTTGGCTTGCTTGGCGCGGCATTCCCGGAGGAGTATGGCGGCCTGGGTAAGGACTTTGTTACGGCCACATTAGTGAATGAATGCCTGGGCGGGGGACACTCTTTTGCAGTAGCTATGGCGGCGCATAATGGTATCGGCTCCTTACCCATATTGTACTTTGGCACCGAAGCGCAAAAGCAAAAGTATATACCCAAACTGGCTACGGGAGAAATGAAGGGCGCTTACGCGCTTACCGAGCCTGGGTCGGGATCGGACGCGCTTGGTGCTAAGACAACAGCAACGCTCACCGCCGATGGCAACAGCTATGCTATCAATGGCCAGAAAATATGGATAACGAATGCAGGCTTTGCAGACGTGTTCACCGTATTCGCAAAAATTGACGGCGATAAATTCAGCGCATTTATTGTGGAGCGTAATACGCCCGGCCTCACCTTTGGCGAAGAAGAGCATAAGATGGGTATAAAAGGCTCCAGCACGCGGCAATTGTTTTTTGAGAACTGTATAATACCCAAAGAGAACCTGCTCGGCGAGATCGGCAAGGGGCATATCATCGCCTTCAATATACTGAACATAGGCAGGCTGAAACTTTGCGCGGCAGCTACCGGGGGATCAAAGCTCGCTTTGAAAACCAGTATCGTTTATGCCAAAACACGGGAACAATTTAAAGTGCCTATTGCTTCTTTTGGCGCTATACAGTACAAGCTGGCGGAAATGGCTATACGGATATTCGCAGCCGAAACAGCTTTGTTCCGCACCGCCCAATGGATTGACGACAAAGAACATCAGCTGCACGACGCTGGTAAACAGGATGCGTTGCTGGGCGCTGCCGAAGAGTATGCGATAGAATGCGCCATGCTGAAAGTGCTTGGCTCGGAAGCGCTCAACTATGTGGTGGACGAAGGGGTGCAGATACATGGGGGGAATGGGTTCAGTGACGAATACGATATTTCCCGCTCGTACCGCGACAGCCGCATCAACCGCATATTTGAAGGCACTAACGAGATAAACAGGCTGCTGGTGCTGGATATGTACCTGAAGCGTGCTCTGAAGGGCAGGATAAATATTATGGCTCCCGCTATGGCCATACAGAAAGAACTGATGAGCATACCAGATATGAGCAGCGATGACACCCCATTTGCCGCAGAGCAAAAAGCAATAGCGAACTTTAAAAAGGCGATACTGATGTGCGCCGGGGCAGCAGCGCAAAAGCTGATGATGAAATTAGAAAGTGAGCAGGAGATACTGATGAACCTTGCCGATATGGTCATAGATACCTTCCAGGCGGAAAGTATATTGCTGCGCGCTATGAAGATGAGCAGCGCAGGCAATGCCAATGCAGACATCGCATTGGACGCCACACGCACCTTTATCTATGACGCGGCTGACCGGATAAACCATGCCGGTAAATCAGCCATCAATTCATTTGCAGAAGGCGATGAACAGCGGATGATGCTCATGGGATTGAAACGTTTTACAAAAACGGATTCCTTTAATGCCAAGGATGCGAGAAGAAGAATAGCAGCAAAGCTGGTGGAAATGGAGAGGTACTTTTTTTGAGGAGCGGGTAGTTGTTGTTATTTGCGATTGCGTTGCCTGTCCTGCGCGAGTATCGGCGCGTCCCGCTGAAGGGCGGAGACACGCCGAGGACGTAAAGGGAGTAGTGGTTGTTATTTGCGATTGCGTTGCCAGTCTTGCGTGAGTGTCGGCGTGTCCTGCGGAAGGGCGAAGACATGCGAGGATTTAAATATTCAACTGGGGGAACTAATGGATTCTGAATTTAGATTTTAACAGTATCTCAATGACAAAGCCATCTAATATACGTACAATTGTTATCTCCTTTTTATGGGTATCTCTATTCGCTTACTCACCTGTTTGGGGACAATGCCTGTCGAAGGATGCAGTGAGCTTTAACAACCCTAAGTTAGCTCCTTATCATTACGCATGTGAATTTACGAACCTGGATACACCATATAAAGAGAAGAAATTGAATGGGGGTTATGTAGGAGCTCGATTAGTTTTCATAGGTCTAGGTGTTGGACTCTACGCTGTTGTTAACGGTGTTATCCATGGGGATGGCCCACCTGTTTATAGCACTCAGGGTTTTACTCAAAGCCAATCCTTAATTAATGGAGCAATTTGCTTTGGTGGTTTAGGATTGATGGTGTTTGGCCTTGAATTGGCTTATCAATACGATATGAAGCATAAAGTAACAATTGTAAGCTCCGGCAACCAGGTAGGCATTGCATATAATTTCAGGTAACAATAGATTATTAATTGCATCTCAATGGGGAAATCATCCAAAGGAAGTATATTCGTTATTATCTTTTTATTGGCAATATCTCTATTCGGTTATTCGCCTGTATTAGGGCAAAGTTTGTTTGCAGAAGCCAGTATTTTTAACGAACATAGGATAGTTGCGTATCATTATGTGAGTGAATATTCAAGCACGGATACAACAAATAAAGAGAGGAAATGGAATGGGGGCTATGTAGGAGCTCGATTAGTGGTGATTGGCCTCGCTGTTGGGCTATACTCTGTCGCAGACGATGCTGTCCATCATGCTTTTGACGGCATCGGTTCGTTTACGCCAGCTCAGAACTTAACCAATTTTGCAGTTGGCGGAGTAGGTTTAGGATTAATTGTGCTTGGCATAGAATTGGCTAATCACTACGATGAGAAGCACAAGGTAACAGTAGTAAGCTCCGGCAACCAGGTAGGCATTGCATATCATTTCAGGTAATTTTTTTAATTAAACCGTAACTTGGAGAGGCGTTACGTATTATATTTTGATTTTTAGTTTTTCGATTAATTTTTTTGTATCATTTGTAAATTCATTAAGGTGCCATTTATCATTAATCAATATTTTCTTGACATCAGTGAGTAGCTGGATGTAGTCATTGACTGATATTTTTCTGAGTAAGTTTTTTGTTTTTAATTCAATATACAAATGCTGGTACCATTGCAATGTTATATGATTGACAAACATCCAACCTTGCAGGGTTTGTTCGTTTTGCATGTAGGTGTGGTCGGCATCCAAGATGTTTTTCATCCCGTCAAACATGATCTCTATAGCCATTCTGCTTTTATAGGTCTGATAAACATCCTGATCAGTTGTTGCTAAATTAGTAAGTAAGGCTATGGTGCCAAAATGGTCTTTTTTAAGATGATATTTTTCTATGGAGTAGCTCTCAGGATGGGTATTTATCCTCAACAGGTAATCGTTTTCTTCTTTAACGCGCAAGGGTTCATCTAAAAACAGGTGAAGCATTAGTCCATTTTCCAGTTTCTGATTGGTATGCCAAACAGGTCTTTTCTCATGAATGAAATAATTAGCCCCTTTTTTAAATGAATTTGTCTGTATGGCAGTATAGTCAATAAGGGCATTGTCTCTGCGTAATGGTAAAATAAAATTGAGCAACTCTTCTAAAAGAAGGACAACGTTAGCCTCGCTGTAGAACCCTTTGTCGGCTATTACAATGGCTTTTTGCAATCCGGCTTCAAGCAAACTGTTTTTAAAGGCTTTCACTTCGCGTATATTACCAGGAAGCAACTTATAGTACACCGGCATTCTGCTGTCCGCTGAATAAATGTACATCAGATTGTACTGCGGATCAAAGTTTAAAGGATTGCTGTAACCTTTCTTTGCTAATGATATTTGTTTGGAATAACTTAATACGTTGGTCGCATCCATCAGTATATGATCGCCGGCTCCAATGAATGATTTCATATACTGTAGCATTTTTTCAGGCTGCCCGCCAATGCGATTAAGGGTGGCCGATGCTTCTTTCTCATTAAAATGACCAAAGTCTAAGAGTTGAGGTAAATAACTGCTGTCAAGCCTGAACGGAATGCTCTTCAAAGGACATCTGTAAATGAACCGGCAATAGGCAATAGCGATTATTTTACGCCAATCTTCAATAAATACTTTTGCCAGACTCTTGCTGTATTCGGTCAGCGCAGAAGTAACTAAAGACGATACCCCATATTCCTTACAGCGTATAGCCGTAACCGGGCCTGTATTTGCCGAACTTTCAAGCGACCTCTTGGCAGACGGGATAAAGCCCTCCTTTTCAGTTATAGACCCCAGGATTGGTCCTGATACCTTCTTAGGCTTTTGCTTCACCTTATCATAGACCGTTTTGTAAGCATAGAGATAATACCTGCCCTTGATACAACGCAGTTCTGTGCCTTCTTTTCTGAATTTAAGAGCCCATAGAGGGTGGCTGGTTTGTGATTTTTTCATAATAATACGTATTTACGTATTACAAACATAAAACAAAAAAACCGCCAAACCAAATGTTGACGGCAAATCTTTATCCTAATACGTATGTTTATTCCAAGTTACGGATTAAAATTTCCACATTTTTCATTTCCACATTTCCACATTAATTAAGTTTATTCATCCCTCCATTCCTTCCCTGTCATGTTCAGGAACACATCTTCAAGAGTGGCTTCCCGCACGGCCTTGGGGCGTTTGAAGCCGGTGGCAAGGAGCTTGTCTATGAGTTGGTTTGGAGAGCTTAACGCTATGATCTGGCCGCTGTCTATAATGGCTACCCGTTCGCAAAGCTCTTCGGCTTCGTCCATGTAGTGGGTAGTGATGACTACTGTGGCGCCGCGCTCGCGCAGTTGTTTTATCAGTTCCCACAGGTTGCGGCGCGCCTGCGGGTCAAGCCCGGTGGTAGGCTCATCAAGGAATATGATCTTGGGTTCGTTAATGAGCGTTGTGGCTATGGAGAAGCGTTGTTTCTGCCCGCCAGACAGTTCTTTGAATTTGCTTTTTGCTTTTTCTTTCAGGTTCACTGTATCGAGCAACGCCATGGGGTCTATGGCCCGGTTATATAAGCCGGAAAAAAGGTCTATTATCTGTTTCAGGTTCAGGTTGGGGTAGTAGCCTGCGGCTTGTAGTTGCACGCCTATTATGTTCTTTATTGCCTGTGGTTCTTTGTCCAGGTCTTTGCCATCAACAATCACCTCGCCCGATGTTTTTTTGCGCAAGGTTTCTATGATCTCCAGGGTAGTGGTTTTGCCCGCGCCATTAGGCCCCAGCAGTCCGAATATCTCGCCTTCCATTACCTCGAAACTGATGCCCTTTACTGCTTCAAAATCGCCGTATTTTTTTACAAGGTTGTTTACTTTTATTATTGGGTTGCTCATAATTGGAAGTGTGTTAAAAAAGTACGGCACAAGGGTAAAATTTGTGAATTGCATTTATTCGCCACATGCAGCTATAACATCCCCCTAACCCCCTTCGCTCACGCACAAGGCCATCGCTCAAGGGGGAATTACTGCATCAAATTCATGTAGCTAATGTCATATTTCAGCAATTGAACTCATTATTTTACCTTTTGTCAAGTATAAATGATGCTGCAAGTTAGAGAATTTAGTCGCTACTCTAAAAAATTCCTTACCTCAAAAATTCTTGCATAACTTTATCAAAAACACAAAGACTATGAAGACATTTTTAGGAATGGGACTATTGGGTTCCAACTTTGTAAAGGCGCTTCTTAAAAGAGGCGAGGAAGTGCATGTATGGAACAGGACCGCATCGAAAGCCAAAGCGCTGGAAGCGGATGGCGCAAAAGCATTTGATAATATTGCCGATGCAGTCAAAGGGGCTGACCGGGTACACCTTACCCTTAAAGACGATGATTCGGTAAACGAAGCGCTGGAACAGGCAAGCGTGGGCTTTGCTCCCGGAGTTATTATCATAGACCATACCACAACCTCAGCGCATGGCGCGGCAGAGCGCACGGAAAAATGGAAAAGCCGGGGTTATACTTATATACATGCCCCGGTATTCATGGGGCCGCAGCAGGCGCTGGAAAGCACAGGCACTATGATGGTTTCGGGAGACCAGGCTATCATTAACATTATAGAGCCGGAACTGGCAAAGATGACCGGCAAGGTGCTGAATTTCGGCACAGACAACAATAAAGCCGCCGGCATGAAGCTGATCGGCAACCTGTTCCTGATAGCTATGACCGCAGGCGTGGCAGATTCGCTTGCGCTTGCAAAGGCGTTGGGTATCAGTGCAGACGATGTAGCCACTTTATTCAATTCCTGGAACCCCGGCGCTATGCTGCCCGCAAGGCTGAAGAAAATAACTTCCAACACCTTCGACCAGCCAAGCTGGGAACTGGATATGGCTCGAAAAGACGCGCGGCTGATGATGGAAGAGGCGCAACATGGCGGCATTCCGCTAATGGTGATACCGGCTATTGCCACAGAAATGGACCGCTGGATAGCCAAAGGCCATGGACATGATGACTGGACAGTGATAGGGAAAGATGCTGTTGGGTAGAACAGGGAGATAACAACTTCTAAATAATAATGTAAAAATGATACCAAAGAAATCATTTTTCAGGCGAATGTGGTTGCGTTTATTCAATCCACAGAAAAATGCGCTTGCTACTAAGATTAGTAATGATCTTAGTAGCGGCGAAATAGTTTATGTGGATGATGAGCCTTACCGGAAAGTAAAAATTCGCCTTGTTGATACATGGAACGGCGATACAGAAAAACATATAGACAGGCTGGAACATACCATTGATGAGCAGGCAAAACAAATAGTATATCTTGAACAACGTGTTCAACAATTAAGCGCAACTAATGTAGCTATGCAGGGGCTTAATATTAATCTTACCAATGATTGCAAATGGTATAAAAAACATGAAGCAGCAAGATTTGAGATAACATTGGAAATGGAAAGGATGCACGATAAACTTAATGATTTAGTCAATTTAGCAACCGTCAAACATAAAGAATCGTATCTTCATAGATTAAGTGTTTCAGACAAGATTACCGAGGTAAAAACGGTAATTACACAAATTCAATCAAGACAAAAACATGCAGGTAACATGCTCCTTCACGTTGAAAATATACGGTCTGTTTTAGATCGTTACATAAACGAAGATGTTACTATTCTTAATACGCCAGAAGAGAGATACCAAAGGTTAAAGCATAATTTCAGAAAGCTTGTACATGGACTTGACCAGATAAGAATTACGTTAGACCAGCTAAAATGAGACAATGTGCTGAAAAAATAAACCTCAATTGGAAGCCTTTCTTAAAGATTATACTGTTGTCTTAATTTATCGGAGACGAGGTTAATGACGCGCTCTAATTTTTCGATCATTTGCTCCAGTTTTACGGTTTTTTCCGCCTTTGCAGCCAGGTCTTCTATCTGCACTATTTCATCTTTCAGTTGGGAGATACCGAGGTTTTGAATAGAAGGCCGCATACGGTGTATGAGGTATTTAATGGTTTCAAAATCCCCGATCTTGTATGCTTTCTTAACATTGATGACAGATGGCGGAACTTCGTTCACAAAAAGTTTCAACATGCGGATAACGAAATCTTCGCTGCCTATCTTTTCGAGTTTACTGAGATCAAATAAGGATGTGTTTACTGGCGGTGGCGGGGCAACTGCTTCAGCCAATTGCGGTATGTGTTCTATAACCATCGGGGCAGGCGTTGGGGAAAGGGTCGGGTCGGGGGCGTCGGTGTTTTTATTCAGCCATTTTGAGATCGGGTTTACCAGGTTTATTTCATTGTAGGGTTTGTAAATGAAATCGTCCATACCGGCTTCCAGGAATTGGTTTTCTTTTCCTTTTATGGCGTTTGCGGTAAGCGCGAGTATGGGTATGGTATTGTTGATCTCTTTCCTGATGATCTTTGTTGCCTTTATGCCGTCCATTACCGGCATCTGAATATCCATGAGTACCAGGTCGAAAGTGTCGTTCTTCATCATTTCTATGGCTTCGAGGCCGTTTTCGGCTTCGGCAACAATGGCTCCGTATTCTGTGAGGATAGTATATGCCAGAAGCCTGTTCAGATTATTATCTTCAACCAGCAATATTTTTTTGCCGGAGATAGTGCTGGTCTCATTTTTAATAGTTTTTTTCTTTTCAATCACCCTCGAAGTTCCTATCTTGAAATTAAAGATGAGGGAAATTGTGGTGCCAACGTTTTTTTTGCTGTTCACGGTTATTGAGCCGCCCATCAATTCTATTATTTGTTTGGTAATGCTCATACCTAAACCCGTTCCGCCAAATTTGCGGACCACGGTTTCGTCTTCCTGGGTGAATTTGTCGAAAATACTGCCGAGGTATTCTTCTTTTATGCCAACGCCGGTATCTTCAATTATGACTAATATTTTTTGCCAGCCTTCCGCTTCCTCAAGAAGGAATGCCTTTAAGTAAATGGAGCCTTTTTCTGTAAACTTAATTGCATTACTGAGCATATTCATAAATACCTGGTTGATGCGGTACGGGTCGCCGATCAATATGGGAGATATCCGTTCATCCAGTTCACTGGTCAATACCAGGCCTTTTTCTTCGGCCTTATGCGTCAGGATACTTATTACCTGGTCACATGCTGCGCCGAGATTAAAGCTGATATTTTCTATGGTTATTTTACCGGCTTCTATTTTTGAGAAATCAAGCAGGTCGTTGATAATGCCAAGCAGGTTTTCGGATGCGCTTGCGATACCGGTGAGGTATTGTTTTTGTTGTGTGTTAAGAATGCTTTTTCCTAATAATTTCCCCAGTCCCATGATGGCATTTAAAGGAGTGCGGATCTCATGGCTCATATTTGTAAGGAAAATGTCTTTTGATTTGGTTGACCTGTCGGCGTCCGCTTTTGCATCTTTCAGTTGTTCTTCCAGCCTCTTTTGTTCGGTAATATCCAGGTGTATGCCAATGGTGCCCTTCATGGTCTGGTCGGGATTGAATAAAGGCGCCGCGCTGGTAAGCCACCACTTACTATCCCCCGATTTTGTTTTAATAGCTAACTCATAACTTTTTGTTATCCCGAATTGCCGCTTTGAAAGCTGGTTGCGGGTGATTTTCAGATTAGAGCCTTCCAGGAAGAGGTCTGTTGCTTTTTTCGAGATCAGTTCCTCCAGGGTATAACCGCTCATGTTGCAAAAACGCTGGTTTGCGTAAATGATGCGTTCCTCGTTATCCATCTCCATCATTCCCAGGTTCATGTTTTCAATAATGCCCCTGTATTTTTCTTCGCTCCTTTTCAGGGCTTCTTCTGCAAATATCCTTTCGGTAATATTCTGCGCGAAGCCTATTACATAGGGTTCGCTGCCCTGTTCATTGAGGAGGTAATTCTGATACAGCAGGTAAATTGTTTTTCCGGCCCTGTTCAGTATGCTCATTATGCCTTCCGCCTTTCCTTCGGTCATTATTTTTTTTAAGTAACTTTCCGAAAACAGCGTCCTTACTTTTTCAGGCATCAATGAATCAATTGATTGCCCGATTAGTTTATCTTCTTTATAATCAAGTATTTTACATGCCGCCGGGTTTATAGTCAGGATATTACCTTGCATATCATGGGTGCATATCCATGCCTGGCTATAGCTGAATATTTCCCGGTATCTTTTTTCACTTAACTTTATATGGTCTTCAATTTTCTTTCGTTCGGTAATATCCACCCCATATCCAATAACTATTTCTACCTCGCCGTTATTATCTAAAACGGGATACATTTTGCGTAAATGGTACTCTGCTTTCCCATCAGCCCTGTTGAGCCGTTCTTCCCATTCCACCTGCGTTCTTGATTCTTTTACACTATTGAATATTTTGTTGCGGGTGTCGGCTATTGAAAGTGGCCGGTTGGTGTATTTACAATATTCTTCATCATTTTTACCAATAACCCATTTCCTGAGATCAGGGTTGCCGATGGCCATGGGATTTGCAAACATGTACCTGTGATCGGAACTGAAAACTGCAATATCTGCCGGGATGTTGTTTAATATCTGTTCATAGAAATTCCGTTGCGATTCAAAGGTGCTTTCAATGGTTTTATTCCTCGTCACGTCGGTATATTTCCACAGGTGGCCTTTATAATTTCCATTGGAAAACACGGGGATATAATCGCGGTAAAATACCTGGCCGGAAACCAATTCCAGTTCGTCATTTAAAATGGTTTTCTTATCTTTTAAAAGCTGGTCTATCCTTGCCAGGAAGAGGTCGGGGTTCTTAAATAAATGTTTGCTTCTTTTTTCTGTTGCCCCGAAATCCGCTCCTATTATAGTTTCGGGGGAGTTTGTTATTCCGAATTGTTTGCAAAACTCTTTGTTTGCAAGAATTATTTTCCTGTTCTCATCTTCAATAAGTATCCCTTCTTTTATATTGGTTACCAGTTGGGCTAAAAGGTCATTAGTATCCAGGTGTGCCTGGCTGCCATTGACATTTTGGTTAGCTGCGCCCCGCAGGGCCTCCAGTTCCCTGTTTTGCAGCGCTATCCTGTCTTTCATAGACTTCTGGAGCGCTCTTTCCTTATCCAGTTCCTCCTGTAAACTTCTTACGGTCGTCATATGTTTAGTTCAGGCTTAGTTCATTATTTTGGATCATTTTGTAAATAGTTGATTTTCCAATATCCAGTTTGTCAGCCACTTTAATTACATTGTTCTCGTATTTTTTCAGGAAGTGCTTAATAATATCTGCGGTATATTCTTTCATTGTTTTTTCTTCCGAAGAGATCATTTCGTTGGAAGAAGAAGAGGCAAAGAAAATATCCGGGCCTTTTATCTGTTGCCCATCGCACATTACCGCAGATAGGTCTATAATTGCTTTCAGTTCCCGCACATTGCCGGGATAGCTGTATTTCATCAGTTTCTCCATTGCATCCGGGGCTATGCCTATGCTGCCTAATTTGTTGCTTTTGCAAAATTCTTCGAGGAAAAACTTTGCCAGCAGCAGAATATCATTACCCCTTTCGCGAAGCGGGGGCAGCTCTATCGGCAGCCCCATTATACGGTAAAAAAGATCTTCCCTGAAATTCCCTTTTTTCACCTCGTCGAGCAGGTTTTTATGCGTGGCTACTATAAGCCTTACATCAAGGGTTACCTTTTCGGCTCCGCCCACTCTTACTAATTCCCGCTCCTGCAATACACGCAGTATTTTACTTTGCAGGCTGAGGTCAAGCTCTGCTATTTCGTCTAAAAATAAAGTGCCTTTATTGGCTTCTTCAAACTTTCCTGTTTTGCGCGTCAAGGCGCCGGTAAAGGAGCCTTTTTCATGCCCGAATAATTCGCTTTCAATTAATTCGCGTGGTATGGCAGCCATGTTTACGGCCACAAATGGTTTTTTCTTTCTTTCGGAATTATAATGGATGGCTTTTGCAACAACCTCTTTACCTGTGCCGGTTTCCCCGGTTACAGATACGTTGATGTTGGTGCGTGAGGCTTTCTCCAATAGGGAAAAGATCCTGAGTATGGAAGGGCTTTTGCCTTTAATCGCTTTATCAAATTCATATTTATGGCCCAGTTCTTCTTTCAGATCGTCAACTTCTTTTCTTAATGACTGGTTTTCTTTTATCCGGGTAATAGAATTCCAAAGCAGTTCTTTGGTGTTGTCGTCTTTGATGAAATAATCAGCCGCTCCCTTTTTCAGAAGGTCCACGGCAGTGCTTACATCATCCTGGCCGCTGATAACAATGACTGGAATATCAGCATTATACTGTTTTATTTTTTTCAGCAGTTCTACGCCGTTTGTGTCGGGCAAAGAGTAGTCAATACTAATGAGGTCTGGTTTCCTGGAAAGGTTGGCCATACAATCTTTCCCGGTAGTAAACCTGAATATTTCATGATCGGGATTTAAGGAAAGATGATGTTGCAGAATTTCTCCGTACCAGGGGTCGTCTTCAACAATAAATATTCTGAATTGCTCCATAAAAGGGAATATTTTCTGAAAAATACGTAAAACAATACAAATTTATCAAACTAATTTTATTAGCATATTATTTTTTGAGCGATAACTTTCATTTCCGTATTCTGGAAAAATAATCTATTGCATGGAATGAATGGTTAGTTGCGGTACTTGTACCTGACTGAAAATCAGTGATTTGATAAATTGGCACGTAATTGGAAGGATACTATTCAAAATCATGGAAATGGAACGGATTGAAAATTTGAAATTCTTTATTGTGGACGATGATCCCTTTTACCGGATGCTATACCGGCAGCACCTTTTGAACCTGGGCTTTAAGCAAAATATCCTTTTTGATAACGGGCAGGATTGTATTGATAAAATTGACCTTGAACCTGATGTGATCTTTCTTGATTATGATATGAAACCGGTTAACGGGCTTGAGGTTCTTTTGAAGATAAAAAGGTGTAATCCAAATATACACTTGTTACTTATCTCCGGCCAGAAAGACCTGCAGGTTGCGGTAAACGCGCTTAATTATGGTGCATCCGGTTACATAATCAAAGGTGAGCATGACCTGGAGATGATCAGCAGTTCTATCAGCAGGATATTTAAAACAAGAGAGTTACAGCCGGAAATGGATGGTCACCTGGTTTATGCTTAAACAATGAGGTTGGCGAATTTATTGCAAATGGCGGCAAAGTATAGGACAATTTAAGGTATTTCATAAAGAATAAGTTAATTGCTCAAACAAGAAATCATGCTTATTTCATTTTTCTTATACGCGGTAGATGATGTTATTCCTTTTGCCAGGTTGCTGATTGGTTACCTGTCTTTTAAGCCATGGAGTTATTCCGGGTTTAATGCAAGCATATGATGATCCGGTTCTTTGATATACAAGATTTGATTTTTAAAAGTAGTAAAATATTATTTTAGGAGAAACATAATTTTATTATTACCTTTGTAATTCGTTAAGATATTATTTTTATCATTGGTGCAATTTGGCCGGATATTCACAACTGTGGATAACTACGATTTGACAAGTAATATTAAGTACGCTAAATTTGAAATTAAAATGTCATATGTGTAAAGCATAGATACTTATATGATAACAAATCATTAACGAAAATCAGGTACAATTTTGAAACTAAAATTATAAAGGATCTGATCAAATTTTTCACATGAATAAGAATGCAGTTCTTCGGGCATGGGCGTCGTTAAAAAGTAAATTTCCGGGCCAGAATATAATACTGGCATGGGGAGTCTTATTGATCTTTTCCTGCACTAAAGCAATGGGGCAGGGCGACTTGCTGGTATCGCCTCTTCGTATCGTATTTCAAGGGTCGAAAAAATCGCAGGAAGTTAATCTTGCAAATGTCGGCAAGGATACTGCATCCTTTGCCGTTTCCATCATAAATATAAGGATGAAAGAAGACGGGGGATTTGAAGAGATAGATACGCCGGACGCCGGGCAGAATTTTGCGGATAAATATATCCGGTTTTTTCCGCGCAGGGTAACGCTTGCCCCCGGTGAGGCGCAGACGGTAAAGGTGCAGTTGATAAAAACCGGCGAAATGACTACCGGTGAGTACCGGTCGCATTTATATTTCAGGTCCATACCCGAAGAGAAGCCGCTCGGCGAACCGGATAAACCAAAGGACACCACTTCCATTTCCATTTCATTAGTGCCGATATTCGGGATAACCACGCCAGTTATTGTCCGTGTTGGTGAAACCTCTGTAGATATAACACTTTCAGACTTATCATTGGAAATGGTTGACGATAAAACACCGAGGTTGAGCATAACGTTTAACCGTACCGGGAACCAGTCGGCATATGGCGATGCTGTGATGACATATATATCGCCCAATGGTAAAGAAACGCAGGTGAAACTTGTAAAGGGTATAGGAGTATATACCCCTAATACCGTTCGCCATGCGAAATTTGACCTGGATAATGATAAGAATATTGATTTTCACAAAGGAAAGATACATGTGACCTATTCAATGGAAACCGCTAATAAAACGGTAAAGCCTGTTGAAGCGGAGTTAGAATTAAAATAACAATTCCTGTAAGCCCTGTAAAGGGAGTTTGTAACGTAAAAAATAAATTTTATAACCATGATAAAGAAGGCGGCATTTTATTTGGCGGTACTTCTTTGCTCTGTGAGCTTTTCAGGGTTTGCAACTACGTATTATTACCAAAGCGGGACGTTTACCACAGCAAGTAACTGGAATACAAACCCTTCGGGCGGGGGAACGGCAGCCACCGTATTTACCGGCTCGTCAGATGTTTGGGTCATCAGAACGGCATTAACACTGAATGCAACGTGGACAGTGGCCGGGCAGGTGCAGGTAGGGGATGGCTCCACTACCAATACGGTTACCGTTACCACCGCACCATCGGTGACTGGCGGTATGCTTGTGAATGCCGGGGCTTTTTTGTCCATTGGTTCTTCTTCGGTACCAACACTGGCGTATTCACAAGACCCTGCAAGCACCATAACTTTTACCGGTTCCACAACCTATACTTTGCCGGCAATAAGTTATGGAAACCTTACCTATTCATCATCTTCTGCAAGTTCTGATTTTGCAGGCACTTCAACAATTGCCGGTAATTTCAGTATAACATCCGGCGCTGTTATAGTTTGTAATTCCGCGACAACACATGTGGTGAGCATTACCGGCAATTTATCTATATCAGGGTCCGGGTCGCTGACAATGACCAGCAATGCAACGGGAAATGCAACGGTGAACGTTACAGGCACAACAACAGTGAACACTACCGCAACGAGAGGCGTTTATTTCGAGTCTGGAACCGGTACTACCGGCACTAATGTTATCAATTCAACCGGAAATGTAACACTTACCGCCGCCGGATCGTATTTAGTTGACTGGGGCGGTGGAACTATTGCAAATAATGCCTGGAATCTGCAAGGTAATTTAACGGTATCCGGGTCTAAATATCTATGGCAGACATCAACCACTCCTGCAAAAGGTTTTGTTTTTAATGGTAATTACAGCAGTTCAGGTGTAGTGCAACAATTAAACAATACAAATACTGCGGGAGCGTCCAATACCTGGACGTCTTATTCGGTGAACTCAGGCGCTTATGTACAATTGGCAGCAAGCCTGGTATTAGGAAACCAGAGTAATCCATATTCAAGTTTTACAGTAAATAGCGGAGGCACTTTGGATTGCAAAACCTATGTAATCAGCGGAGGGTTAAGTGGGGGCGGTGGTGTTTTGGTAAATTCCGGGGGTATATTTATTACTGCCAGCACTACTGGAATAAATGGGAGTATTACCGCTGCCGGGTCCACTTTCAGCGGTGGCGCTAATTATGAATTTGACGGTACATCTGCGCAGGTCACCGGTACCAGTTTGCCAAGCGCGTTTGTTTCTCCCGGATCACTTACTATTGATAACAGCGCGGGGGTTACACTTTCACAAGCCACATCTTTTGCTACCGGCGATACTCTGGAATTACAGACAGGGACGTTTACCAACGGCACTAATTTATCTATGAACAGCGGTTCATACGTTATGCGGGATAATGGATCTATTAATTCGTCGGTGTCCACTTATACCGGCGTTAACGTGATCTATAATAATCTCGGGACTAATACACTTGCTGTAACGACTGGCTTTGAATTCCCCTCCTCATTTACCGGCACGGTAACAGTGAATAAACCAGGCGCAACTATTACCCTGAATGCGGCAAAAACATTAACAGGTGCATTGACATTGACTTCCGGTACGCTTGCTTCTGGGAATCTCGGTTTAAGCGTCAGCGGGGACTGGACCAATAATTCCGGCAGTTCTGCGTTTACGGCAGGTACAGCTGCTGTAACCTTTAATGGCACTGCAGCCCAAACGATTGGCGGAAGCGCAACAACATCATTTAATAATCTCACCATTACCAATACAAGCGCCGCTGTTTCCGTAAATACGAATATAAATGTAAGCGGTACATTAAACATGAGTGGGGCCGCTACCGTATTGTCTCCGGCGGCTACAACAGTTATTAATAGTGGCGGAGCAACTGGAACTATCTCAGGCTCAGGAACCATACAGGTAACCACCATTACAGGAACTCCCGACTATGTGAACCAGTATTTGTTTTCAACAAATACGCTGACCAGCATGACAGTTAATTATGCGGGAGTGGGTGCGCAAACGATTGACGGTACAAGTACGGCAGGTAATTATGGTACGCTGGCAACGAGTGGAAGCGGAACAAAAACATTAGACGGCGCGGTTACGGTAAATACAGGGATTACCATAGGCTCGGGCACCACCCTTGATGTTTCAACGAGTAATTACCAGATAACCGATGGAGGGAGCTGGGCTAATAACAGTGGTACGTTTAATTCGGAGGCAGGAACGGTATTGTTTAATGCTAATACATCGGGCAAGACCCTTACGGGCAGTATGATTGCAAGCGCCGGTAATGATTTTTATAATTTAACTTTCAACGGAAGCGGCGGGGCATGGTCATTTGCAGCAAATAATGCGGATGTAACTAATAATCTTACGATCACCGCCGGTACGGTAACTGCTCCTTCCACAACTTTGCAGGTGGCGGGCAACTATTCCAACGGTGGTATATTTACTAATAACAGCGGCACTGTTAACTTTAACGGAACCTCCGGGCAGTCAATAGGAGGATCAT
>Ga0206855_10036_pt1 | contig 41635 bp, 38 predicted proteins | sample Alteio_BWOrgCont_51_FD_152637 | JGI IMG/M metagenome (GOLD analysis project Ga0206855, IMG submission 152637) | Enriched cells from forest soil in Barre Woods Harvard Forest LTER site, Petersham, Massachusetts, United States -... | ecosystem: Environmental > Terrestrial > Soil > Temperate forest >...
TATAAGCTGTATCAGCGCTGAACGAAGGTATTACCGGTGGCTGATTTGCTTGCGTTTTTGTTGTATCAATATGAGTTGGTGCAACCGGATGATTACAACCGTTCTGGCAGCCCGTAAAATACATAGCAATAAGCCCAATTGCTATTACAGTGACTGATATATACTTACTTCTTGCGTTCATATTTCCATACAGTTGCAGTAGCCGAGTCCTGCAACACGACAAATTTAGAAAGTATATTTCTTATGGCATCAGACAAAGCAAATTCTTTTTTCTTCTTGGCTTCCGTTCTTGCGTCAATAAGGCTATTAACAAGATTTTCGAAATCTTCGTTACTGGTATTTTTTTCTTCCACCAACAATCCCAATATATCAGTAAAGTAAGTCATGTACGCTTTCCTGAAAGCCTCAAATGTTTTCTCGCTCACTCCTTCTGTTTTTCCTGCTGCATGAAAACGATTGACATGGGCAGAAACTTTGAACATATTTGAAATTACAATAGCAGTATTAAAATCATCGTTCATTGCATCCGCACATTCTGTTTCAAAAGAAGAAAGCTCTTTTTCTATATCTGCATTTACAGGGCTCTCTGTCCACTTCATGTCACGCAGCAACGTATAAATCTCGCTCAACTTGGTATAGGCAATTTCAGCATCCTGCAAGCCTTTGTTTGAAAAATCCAATGGGTTGCGGTAGTGGCTCTGCAATATGCAAAAACGCAACGTCATAGGTGAATATGGTTTATCGAGTAACTTGTGCTTACCTGTAAACAATTCATTCAGGTTAATGAAGTTGTTTAACGATTTGCCCATCTTCTGTCCGTTTATGGTAAGCATATTATTATGCATCCAGTACTTAACCGGTTGCTTACCGCAACTGCCGACAGATTGCGCTATTTCAGATTCATGGTGCGGAAAAAGCAAATCCATACCACCGCCGTGTATATCAAATGTTTCTCCTAAATATTTACGGCTCATGGCAGAGCATTCTATATGCCAGCCCGGAAACCCTTCACTCCAGGGAGAAGGCCAGTGCATAATATGTTCAGGCGATGCTTTTTTCCACAAGGCAAAATCGAGCGGACTTCTTTTTTCACTCTGCCCGTCTAATTCGCGTGTGTTATGTAAAAGGTCCTCAGTAATTCTTCCTGAGAGCTCTCCGTATTTATGCTCCTTCTGGTAACTGTTAATATCAAAGTACACTGAACCGTTCGATTCATAGGCATAACCATGTTCAATGATTTTCTTAATCATTTCAATCTGCTCAATAATATGACCCGATGCGTGCGGTTCAATAGATGGAGGTAATATATTAAGCTGATTCATGTTTTTATGAAAGCCCAATGTATAGTGCTGTACTACCTCCATGGGTTCCAGCTTCTCGAGTCTGGCCTTTTTTTCAATCTTGTCTTCCCCCTCATCAGCGTCATTTTCCAAATGTCCCACATCAGTAATGTTGCGTACGTAACGCACTTTATAGCCTAAGTAGGTAAGAAAGCGGTTAACCACATCGAATGTGACATAAGGTCTTGCATGACCAAGGTGCGCATCGCCATAAACAGTAGGGCCGCATACGTACATTCCTACAAATGGCGGATTGATTGGAACAAAGTTTTCTTTTTTGCGCGTTAGCGTATTATATAGCTGTAGATTATTGTTTGACATGGGTTAAGCTAGTGAAGCAGTTTTGCGGTTTTTACGGCTTTCCATCGAAGCTTTTATATCTTCAAGGCGGCCTTTGGGAATGGCTGCAATAAGTCGTTTGGTATATTCTTTCTGAGGGTTAAAATAAATATCGTCAGCATCGCCTATCTCTTCTATTTTGCCATTATAAAGCACAAGCATACGGTCGGCCATAAATTTAACTACCGATATGTCGTGTGATATAAAGATATAAGAGAAACCAAAATCTTTACGGAGTTCGGCCAATAAGTTAAGCGCTTGTGCCTGCACCGAAACGTCGAGCGATGATACACTTTCATCGCAAATAATAAACTCAGGACTAAGTGCTACAGCCCGTGCAATGCAAATACGCTGACGTTGGCCCCCTGAAAATTCGTGTGGGTACCGTTCAAAGTGTGAAGCATTCATATTTACACGTTCCAGTAATTCAATTACCCTGTCCTTGCGTTGCCTGTCGGTCTTAAGAATATTATGCACCTGCATAGGTTCCATAATAGCCTCGCCAATAGTAATACGCGGGTTCAGTGAAGAATATGGGTCCTGGAAAATAATCTGTAGTTTTTTACGGTAATGGCGCATTTCCTTATCTGAAAGCTTCAGTAAGTCCATGCCCTTGTAAGTAACACTTCCCGATGTAGGTTCTATCAACCTTAATATGGTTCTACCCAATGTTGTTTTACCCGAACCTGACTCCCCTACCACACCTAATGTTTCACCCGGATAAATATCAAAAGTAAGGTCATCCACCGCTTTTACGTAGTCTTTCGTTTTACCGAAAATACCTTTGCGTATTGGAAAATAGGTCTTTAAATTCTTTACCTGCAATACCGGTTCCTGCTTGTATAATTTCTCATGCGCCTGCTTACGTACTTCAGGAGTTATAATGTATTTATCAACCACATCACTCAACTTCTGGCTACCTATTCCCGTGCTCCCTGCTTCAGCGGGTTTCAGGAAATCGGATACTGTTGGCAATATGTATAATCGTTTATCTAACGGCGGGCGGCAAGCAAGTAGTCCTTTTGTATAAGGATGCTGCGGGTTTGAATAAACATCAAGTATATTTCCCTGTTCAACAATACGCCCTTTATACATTACCAGTACTTTCTCAGCTATTTCGGCTATTACACCAAGGTCGTGCGAAATGAATATGATGCTCATATTATTTTCCGCCTGCAGTTCTTTCATCAGTTCCAGTATAGCCTGCTGAACTGTAACATCGAGCGCAGTAGTAGGCTCGTCGGCAACAAGTATAGATGGCTTGCATGACATTGCCATGGCAATCATTACCCTTTGCTTTTGTCCGCCTGAAAGCTGGTGAGGGTATGAATCCAATATAACTTCAGGGCGAGGCAATTTTACCTGCTTAAAAAGCTCCAGGGTTCTGTTGCGGCTTTCTTTTTTAGAAACATTCTGGTGAAGGGTAATGGCTTCCATTACCTGGTCGCCACAAGTATATACCGGGTTTAGCGAGGTCATTGGCTCCTGGAAAACCATTGCAATTTCATTTCCACGGAAACTACGCATGGCCTTGCCATCAAGTTTAGTTACATCTACAATGCCTTTGGTACGCGAATTGAACATCATTTCGCCGCTGGCTATGGTTCCGTTGGAAGGAATAAGGCGCATAAGTGCGAGTGAACTGACCGTTTTACCGGAACCCGATTCACCTACAATACCAAGCGATTCGCCCTTATTGAGAGTGTAGCTTATGCCGTCTACGGCGCGAACAACATCATCCTCAGTTTTAAAATCTACGGCCAGGTTTTTAACATCCAGCAATACCTCACTCATAAAAGCACACAGTTTTCGAAAGGCGAAAGGTACGGAATTTTAGCGAATTGTGAAAGCCTAATCTTCAAGGTAATATACCAACGACAGTTTTCCGTAGTCATATTCCTCACTTTCATCGCTTAACGATAGCTTGGCAGTCTTGCCATTCACTTTTTTAAGCTTCCATATAATATGGTCACTTTCTTTCATGCCGTCGCCGTATTTCGTCGTAAAATAATCAGATAACCTGGAGGTAAGGGCAGCAGCAGACGAATCGGTAGATAAAAATACATCTTCATCAATTTCATTCAGTTTCTGCTGGTCAAAATTGTAGGCTATGGTAAAGTAGTTCAGGGTATCGGCCTGTTCATTTACGGAATCAGGATACAAAGTATCCATAGGTAATGAATAGAATATGTAATTGGTATCGTTTTCGTCGGCCTTCTTTTTCTCAGCCGCCAGAACTGCCTTAGGTTCCATGCCTAACGATACTTTACGGAATTGGTTAGTACCATCGCCCAAAAGCAGTTGAACCAGAGTTATTTGTGTGGGAGTAAGCTTCTCGCCATTCTTGTGGTGGCAGGAAACAAGCGTTATACAGAACGCGGTAATAACGGCTAAAGAGATATAAGATACTGGCCTGATTTCCTGAAATTTCATTGACGGTTAAGAAACGGACGGCGAAGATAATAAATAGAATTTAAGATTTCAGATTTAGGAATTAAGAATGTGAGGAATTTCGCTTTTTGATTATTAATTCCTAATTGACAAATACTGGTTTAGATTTTGTGAACATGGAACACAGATAAAACTGATTTGGCAGATATATACAGATAAATCTGAGATAATCCGTAGAATCTGTGTCATCAGTGTTCCATTATATTATAACGAGTACATTTTGCCCGGCAATGACTTTAGTACGCCTGCAAATTCAAGTGTAAGTAAGTGTGCGGAAAGTAAACCAGGTGCCAACTTCGATTGAATAGCAATATCATCAATATGCATAGGTGCCTGCAATGCCCTTAATACTTTTACAATAGATTCCTGTTCGGGGCTAAGGTCAAGCAATAATTCTTGTTGTTGCTTTGGTTTCACTTTTTCATCTTTCCACCCGAGGTATTCTGTTATATCGGCAGCATTACGTATAAGATAGGCCTTGTTTTGCTGAATTAGTTTATTGCATCCGGCAGAGCAAGTATCATCTACCTTACCGGGAACCGCCATTACTTCACGGCTATAGGAGAAAGCTATTTCTGCCGTTATCATAGCCCCACCCGATATTTTCGATTCCACCACTATTACCGCATCAGATAACCCTGCTATTATGCGGTTACGCTTGGGGAAATTCTCAGGTATCGTTTCTGTATTGCTCAAAAAGTCAGTAAGTATACCGCCATTTCCCATCATTTTTTGAGCCAGGTTATAATGTTCAGGCGGGTAAAGTTTATCCATGCCGTGCGCCACTACCCCAACAGTCGGCAGCCCTGCATCAAGTGCAGCCTTATGGCTTGCAATATCAATACCAAAAGCCAGGCCACTTATAATGAGTGCACCGGTATGTTGCAATCCATTCACCAATTCTTCGCACATCTTTTTACCATAAGGTGTTGCCATTCGTGTTCCGACAATGGAAACTATACGCGATGCATTCAAATCAGCATTGCCCTTATAATACAACATTACAGGACCATCGTCGCATTGCTTAAGGCGCAAAGGATATTCCTTATCTAAATAAAACAACGGTGTTATATCATTCTTCTCAATAAACTCAATTTCCTGTTCTGCTCTTTTTAATACGTCCTGGTTAACTATGAATTTTGCAGTTACATCTCCCACATCGGGAATCTTGAGAAGAGATTTTTCTTTTTCCTTAAACACAGCCTCTGCACTGCCACAATAGGCTATCAGCGTTTTGGCTGTTACATGCCCTACCTGCGGTATTAGTGTAATACCTATTTTATATTTCAGGTCTTTATCCATTGGGGCAAAAATAATTTTTTCTACGCTTTGACTTAAAGAATTATTAAAGAGTACTGCTTTTGGGGCGTTCCCCCGACACTACTGTCGGGGTCGGGCTATCCGCTTCAAGTCCTCGCTACGCTGTGGGCTTTCCACTACTATCCCTAACGCATATTTTGGTTTTGGATTTTCATTCAATATTTCCTACATTTGATTAAAATTGACCACCAGTGCGCAAAACATATAAATCATACTATCCACGATTTATAACCGTCAATTGTGTAGCCATACTATTTTGTCTATTATCTTCTTCAAATTCATTTGCCTCAAATAAGGACAGCTTATTATTTATAAAAGGTACCGTTATAGATTCTAATACCCATCAAAGCATGCCATTTGAAGGAGTTCAACTCGTGATTGGTACTTCCGGAATTATTGCCGAATGTTATACAGATATAGATGGAAAATTTGAATTCACAGGAATTGGACAATATGATAAAAACATGCTATCGTTAAAGATAATTGGGTTCGCGCATAAAACGAAGATTATAAAAGACATTTGTAATGGAATTGTAATTAAAGTGGACCAATATAGTTCTGACCCTCTTATGAAAGTAACCATTGCCTGCCCGGCACCAATTTTTGACAGAACAGGTCATTTAAACACTACCATCCGTAAAGGAGATACGCCTTATTGGTGAAAACATGAGGAAGAAGCTTTCCATACAACTATCTGTACCTACACCCTGCACGGAAAATTGGGATAACATGACACCCAATGAACAAGGTAGGCATTGCACCAGTTGTAATAAAACCGTAGTAGATTTTTCGCTGTTTTCAGATAGACAGATTATTGAATTCTTTTCGAAAGCTACCGGTAAAATTTGTGGGAGTTATAACTCATTGCAGGTGGGCAGAGAAATCAGATACAATGAGCAACAAAATCATTTTTTTTACAAATTATTATTCGGAACAATTATTACCGCAAGTGTTGGCTGCAGCGATAATGGCAATTACAATATGGCCAACAAATCTCTTACTGAACAATACATTCCAATTAAGGCAAGCCTTGGCAATAATACCCTGAACAAAGAAACCGGATATTTACCCGGTACCGATTCCATTCACTATGTTGAAGGTAAAATTTATTGGGAGGGTTCTACCACAGGCATCCAAGGAGTCAATGTCTCTATATTTTCAAAAATAGACAGTAAATTATGGGTAAAAGTCATAACCAATAAAGATGGCTATTTCAAAGCGAGGATTTCTGAAAAATCATTAATGAGGTCACTTGTTTTAACCGCTCAAGGAACTGACATTCTCCGGAGCGTTGATTTTATTATCGATAAATTTCCTTACACCGTTAATGTTGGGGTTACAAAACTGGAATACCACCCTATTCGTCTGACGGGCGATACCATAGTAATGCCAATCGATTCTATCCAGGCAAGGAAAAACAGAGCAGGAATAAAATGAAAAAGAAGAATATAACCCTTTCCATTCCAACGCCTTGTAACGAAAACTGGGAGAACATGACTCCGAATGAACGTGGCAGACATTGCGGCAGTTGTAATAAAACAGTTGTAGACTTTTCTCTTTTTACCGATAAACAGCTTGTCGAGTTTTTCTCAAAAATTACAGGCGCTGTATGCGGAAGATTAAATAATATGCAAGTAGAAAGAGAGTTAGTTTATGTAGAACCACGCAATAGTTTTCTATATAAATTACTCTTTGGCACTACAATTGCCCTGGGCTTGGCGGGAAGCGCCAATGCAAACTACAATCCAAATATCTTACCATTGGCAGAACAACAATATCCTCAACCTGCCGAAAATAAAAATTTGGATTCAGAAATTGCAGGAGATACCATTAAACAAGTAAGCGGCACTGTTCTTGATTCAAAGGATAATAGCCCATTGCCATTTGCAGCGGTTGTGCTACTGTATAAAGGAACTATCGTTGAAACAGGCACAACTGATATTGATGGTAATTTCTATTTCAAAAACTTTGACCCTGCGAGCCCGGAAGATTTATTGATTAAGATAGCTTATGTTGGATACAAAGACAAAGAAATAAAGAGAGTTGCGGCTAAAATGGTTATTAAATTAGATGTGAGTGAACTGCACTTTATTAGTGTGGGAGCAATTATATATACACCGTCCGCCATCGACCAAACAGGCCATATAAATACAAGGATTCACAAAGGAGATACGCCTTATTGGTGAGGATATGAAGAAAGTGAAAGAACTATTGCAGGGCGGCAATTTGCGGACGTTGGGCAAATCGGAAGGAGTTATTAAACAGGTACAAAACCAGAAAGATTTCGATGCACTTTTCTCCTGTCTTTTTGATGCCGACAGATTAGTTGTTATGCGAAGTGCCGATGCCATTGAAAAGATAACATTAGAAAACCCCAGCTATCTCAATAAACACAAAACAGAACTCATTGATTTACTGGATTCTGTAAAGCATATTGAATTGAAATGGCACCTGGCCCAGTTAACTGCAAGAATTAAACTGGGTGCTGATGAAGCCGGCAAGGTTTGGGAAACCCTTACCCAATGGACAAAAGATAAAAAAGAGAGTAGGATTGTAAGGGTCCTGTCTTTGCAAGGCCTTTTTGACCTGCTTGCACAATATCCGGAACTAAAGACTGACTTCCTTCATACCCTTTCTATTCTTGAAAAAGAGCCTATACCTTCTATTGCCGCTCGCATAAGGATTCTGAAGAAAAAACTGTAGAAAAATAGGGTTAAAAACAATACTATCCGCCCCTCAAGAGCATGAATTTACGGTACACATTAGTAGCGACTAACCACTAATCACTATCCACTAATCGGGGTTGTTGAAAACATTTGCATTTTTCTATTTTGTAAGCAGTGGAACTGAGCTAAATTTGTATGATGGGTTTGAAAATAAGAAGTAAAAAAGAATAGGTTTTCAAGAAGAAAATTCAACCATCCGGCAAGAAAAAAATTGAAAAAAGGGCTAAAAAATGCCAAATAATGGCGGAAAGCGCCAAATTTTGGCATAGGGAAGGTGAGGTGTGTCTGCTCCGCTAATTAAAAATTAAGAATTAATAATTAGGAATGAGGGAAGTTTTGTGTTCTTTGTGTGGCTGTTTCTTTGTGCACTTTGTGGTAAAATGTTTTTTTAGCCTCTGACTGTGTCCAAAGTGTCCAAAAATATATCAACACCTATGTTTATAAAAAATCATAAAAAAGAGTGGCTTCTCTGAGTATATGGTAGTAAATTCGCAGACAAGTAAAACAAGCCTATGAAAGTAACCTATTATGGCCACTCAAGTTTTGGCATAGAAATTGAAGGAAAGCATCTTGTATTCGATCCGTTTATAAGCCCAAACCCGCTGGCATCTTCCATAAAACTGGACACGATTAAAGCCGATTATATACTGGTATCTCATGCCCACATGGACCATATTGCCGATGTACCTTATTTAGCAGAACGTACCGAGGCAACCCTTGTATCGAACTATGAGATATACGAACACTTTGCAAAAAAAGGGTTTAAAGCCATTCGCGCAATGAATTCGGGTGGCTCGTTCACTACTGATGGTATTACCATTAAAACTGTTAACGCTGTACATAGCAGCAGTTTCGATGATGGCAGCTATGGTGGATTAGCTATGGGCTTTGTTATAAGTTCAAAAGAAGGAAGTTTTTACTTTGCCGGAGATACTGCATTGCACTACGATATGAAGCTGATAGGAGAAACCCATCAACTTAAATTCGCCCTGTTACCTATTGGCGATAATTTCACTATGGGTGCGGACGATGCTATTAAAGCCTGCGATTTTATTAAGTGCAATAACACAATAGGAATGCACTACGATACGTTTGATGTTATTAAGATAAACAAGGATGAGGTTAAAGCCGAATTTGAAAAAGCGGGTAAAAAGCTTACCCTGCTGAACATAGGAGAAACCAGAGAATTTTAGATAAAACCAAAGAACCATGGGAAAAATTATTGCAGTAGCAAACCAGAAGGGCGGAGTGGGAAAAACCACTACAGCCATAAACCTGGCAGCAGCATTAGCGGTACTGGAACACAGAACCTTACTGGTTGATGCCGACCCTCAAGCTAACGCTACATCGGGTGTTGGTTACGACCCTAAAAAAATAAAGACCAGTGTGTATGAGTGCATTATTGACAATACCGATGTAAAAAACACCATACTTACTACCGAAACTCCTAACCTGGACCTTTTACCTGCCCACATTGACCTGGTAGGTGCAGAAATAGAAATGATTAACCTGCCTAATCGTGAGAAAATGATGCGTGCGGCCCTGGCCAAGGTTAAGGAAGAATATGATTTTATTATTCTTGACTGTTCGCCATCGTTGGGCTTAATAACCCTGAATGCGTTATCGGCAGCCGATTCGGTAATAATACCTATACAATGCGAATATTTCGCACTGGAAGGATTAGGCAAGCTTTTGCAAACTGTTAAAATAGTTCAGGACAGGCTTAACCCTGAACTGGAAATAGAAGGTATATTGCTTACCATGTACGATGGACGCCTTAACCTCTGCAACCAGGTGGTGGAAGAAGTGAAAACTCACTTCCAGCAAATAGTGTTTGATACCATAGTACATCGTAATATTAAGTTGAGCGAAGCACCTAGCTTCGGTAAGACTATCATTATGCACGATGCGGCTTCGAGAGGAGCACTTAACTACCTGCATTTGGCACGTGAAGTTCTGCAAAAGAACAAGATGACCCGTATGAAAGAAAGTGATAAAATAATAAACGTAGAAGAAAACTAAATGAGCGATAACAATAAAAAAAGAGTGCTGGGAAGAGGTTTAAGCGCTTTGCTTGATTCTGACAGCGACAGTGTAATTGCACAAAGACCAAACTCGTCTATCCCTTCTGCAGGTGGAATATCTCAGATATTGCTTACCCAGATAGAAGCTAATCCATTTCAGCCGCGTAGCCGGTTTGAAGAAATTCCGTTGAGGGAACTTACTGATTCCATACGCCAGCATGGTGTTATACAACCCATAACAGTACGCCGCGTTACTAAGGACAAATACCAGCTTATTTCAGGCGAAAGGCGTTTAAAGGCAACTGAAATGGCCGGTTTGCAGGAAATACCCGCTTATGTAAGAATTGCCAACGACCAGGCTATGCTGGAATTGGCCCTTATAGAAAACACTCACCGCGAAGACCTTGATGCTATAGAAATAGCCATAGGCTACCAACGCCTTATTGAAGAGTGCAGCATGACACAGGAAAGCCTTTCTGAAAAAGTGGGCAAAGACCGGACTTCAGTTACCAACTACCTACGCCTGTTAAAGCTTCCGCCTGTTATACAGTTAGCCATACGCGAAAGAAAGATCACCATGGGCCATGCCAAAGCCCTTATCAATATAAATAACCCTGCAAGCCAGCTGAGCGTCTTTGATAAGATACTCGATGAATCGCTGAGTGTGCGTGAAACGGAAGAAAAAGCAAAAGGAGTTAAAGCCAGCACAGTTAAAATAAAAGGCTCTTCAAACAGCAGTAATAAAGTTGAAGACAACAGGCTGGAAAACGAGCTATCATCGCTTTTATCAGCTAAGGTAAAACTGGCCCGTGCATCTTCAGGCAAAGGCAAAATTGTTATTTCCTTTAAGTCTGACGAGGAACTGAGCAAGATCATTCAATCATTTCATGCCTGATAAGCGCCTTCTGAAAAGATTCATTCTTTCATTGGTATTTGCATTAGGGCTTATTCATATTGCAGGTGCTCAGAAATCGCATTTTTCTTTGTTCAAACCAAAGGATACAAGCTTGGTTATGCGTAAACCACACCCCTACCCTGACCCGCATAAGGCTATGCTGCTATCTGTTGCGTTCCCCGGACTTGGGCAGATCTACAACAAAAAGTACTGGAAACTTCCCATCATTTATGCCGGCTTGGGAGTACTGACATACTTTGCCATATACGACGGGGAACAATATAACATTTATCATAGCGCCCTTGTAAAGCGTGATAATGGCCAGATTGACCAGTTTAATGGCATCTATACTAACGATGACCTTGTAAGCATATATGATTATTGGAACCGCTATATGTGGCTTTCAATAATTGGCGGTACATTCATTTACATTCTGAACATTGTAGATGCCAATGTTGATGCTCAATTACACGGTTTTGACGTTAGCAATAATCTTTCGTTTAACGTAACCCCTCTTTTCAATACCGATTACATGACGGGCAGAATGAGCATACAGCCGGGGTTCAGCCTGGTGAAGCGATTCTAGATAGGCAAAGATTCAACCGTCACCTTGAATTTCTTATTAGGCTGACGGGCAGCTTTAATGTCTATAACAGGAAAAGACTTATTAATATAAACCGCACACATGGTGTTTGACACATGGTATAAATTCCTCCTTAATTTTTCAGGCGTTCCTTCTATGATTGCAGCCATTACTTCATGGCGTGGAGTAACCGGGTCGTAGCCATAATCGTGCCAGATGATGATACTGTTATCGTGCACAAGGTGCTTGAATACATTGGCCGTATCACTCTTCACCGATTCAAAATGATGGTCGCCATCAATAAAAACAACATCGAATTTCTTATTCAACCCTGCATAATCAAAGGCCATCGAGTCACCATAGAGCTGTTTTATTTTTCCATTCCCTTTTGAAAAGAATCCGATCAAATCAGCTTCTGTTTTATCACTAATCTGCTTCGGGTCAAGGTCGAGGGTATAACATTCTTTACATACATCTGCTACATTCACTACACTCTCTCCCCTGCAAGTACCTATTTCAAAGTAAGTGCAATTGGGCACCGACTTACATAGGCCACGAATAAGACAAAGATCCGTTGGCAGAGAGCCACCTTCCAAAAAAGCGAAGGTATTAAGCTCTTCTTTAAAGCTTGGAAACAATACATTAATATCTATTACGGGAAGGCTGTTTATACCAAAATGCTTCTCTACATACTTCTTCCAAATTGTGTTATCGGCAAGCACATGGTTGAGCAACCAGGGGTTCTTTATTATTTCGGCTATTGCTTTAAAAGTCTTTTGTATCCTGCTCACTATATCAAGGCTTATGGAATATTCATGTATTTGTGCGTTTGCAAAGACACCTGCCATTTGGGATGTTTCTTCACATATTCTACAATCATTGGCATTACCTTTTCTTCTCTGCTCCATTCAGGCTGTAATAGCAATTGGCATTTCTTAGAAACCAATGCCGCATTCTTTTCCGCCCACTTGAAATCATCTTTATTATATATCACTACCTTAAGCTCATCTGCCAGTTTATACGATTCTTTCAGCGGCGCTTTCAATTTTTTAGGAGACAGGCACACCCAATCGAATTTACCGGTAATAGCTGATGAACCCGATGTTTCAATATGCACTTGAAGTTTGTTCTTTTTTAATTGAGCTGTTAATTCAACAAGATTATGCATGGCAGGCTCACCACCGGTAACAACAACTATTTCAACTCCTGTTTTTTTTGCTTCTTTAACTAACCCACTAATTTCAGTAAGAGGATGTTTATTTGCATCCCAGCTTTCTTTCACATCGCACCAATGGCAACCCACATCACATCCGCCAAGTCTTATAAAATATGCTGCACTGCCACTATGCACACCTTCCCCCTGTATGGTATAAAAATGCTCCATTACCGGAAGTGACTTAGACATAATTTGGTTTACTTAATTCAGAAATTAAGGTCTTGTGATTCGCCGGATAATTCACGGCCTTTTACTATAGCATTCTTCCACTCTTCCAATTCCTCATTTATCTCTACTGATTCCTCATTTTCATACGATATTCCAAGCTCGTGCTTTTGCAGGTAATCTTCATATACTAACGGCAACAAGCGCAATATCTGTTTACGCCTGTATTCCTCCCATGCTTCTATCAATGCGTCTCTCCAGTCACCACTTGATCTGACAGGAACAACATCACTTATCTCTTTCAATTCTTTAAATGCCATTTCAGCAAGCTCATCAGCAAAATCCATTGGCTTATGGCTCTTCTCATACGATAAGAAATACTTAAGAATGTCCTTATCTTCATACTTGCGGACAAACTTCTCAATTATGGTCGGATTGTAAACAGACAAATACTCATTACTTTCCTTTTTAGAAGCCGCTGAATCACTCTTTTCATCAGTTGTATTCTTATTGATATGTTCGTAATATAACTTCAGGTACTTGCTTTCTTTTTCTCCCCGCATATCATTCATATTCATAAGCTTATCGGTACCCATGCGGTTATCGTAAAACTGGTACCATAGAGGAATTATAAGCTCCTCACCTTCTTTAGCACTGTTATATTCTTCGGTAAAACGTAAATAATCCTGCCATTCAAATTCATAATCAGCCTCAGCGGGGTCAATTTCAGCATCTGGGCTCTGAAGGTACTCCATGTAAAGATCAAACTCCCATTGAGTTATAGGTGAAACAAAGTTACACTGTTTTATATTGTATTCCCAATAACGGAAATCCATGGTAGTCGTTATACCCGGTATCTTTATTTTTTCAGCTCTCCATTGGCACTGCAGGTTAAATAACTTCTTCTGCTGAATTTGCCATAAACAGTTTTGAGCCATATTGTAAAACCTGAGCTGATGGTCTTCATTATGCTCATAATAATACTTACCCCAGTTAATCCAGGTTACTTTGCGGCGTGCGTATGCTTTAATAAATTCTTCAATATCATCGGGGTGGTATGTAGCAAAGAACTCTTTATAACGTTCGTTATGCCTCAATTCGTACTCTATTTCCATTCGGGCAATAGCCTCCTTCTCAGCTTCGTCAACCTCCTGCCTTAAATGCTCCGGAAGGTTTTCCTTATTCTCATTTTCCATGTTAAGCTTGCTTTACCTTATTTACACTATTCTCTTTATTCAGCATTTCCATATATATATCTACGTTCTGCAAAAAATACTTCAGTGTCTTCTCTTTATCCGTTTCTATCATTACATCGTAGAGGCTCATATATTTATCAGAGTACCTGCCTACTTTACATTTCGCCTTTGAAAAAGCAGCTACATATATTAGCGGTAACTGCATAGTAATATTCAGGTCAAGCAATAAATCATACTCCTCTGTTACAAAGCTACCAATAAAATTCATTGCAGGTTTACAGTACCAGTTAACTTCTTTCAAAGTGAAACATTGTTGGTCAATTGACGTAGTAACGTTTCCCGGAAGCTCTTTCAGTGCTACATATCCCATAGACCTAACTTTCTTACCCATATCCCTAAGGTAAGTAATATACTTTCTAACCAATTCTACTTCGTTTATATCGCCTGCATTATATAATATACCCACCGTTTTAGCCTCTTTCAGGTTCATTATGGCTTTCGACCTTTTAATACCTGCGCTCTCTTTTTTCAAAAAATATTCTCCTACCCTTATTTTTACATCCTGAATAAATCCCACTTTCTCTTTAAGTTTTTATCAAAGGTAAAATATCCTGCAACATTACTATTTACTAACGGCTTTTTTATTATTTATTGCCTGAACTGTGGCCAACAAATACACTATTAGAAAGTTATTGGGGTTGTTGAAAAGAATGTATCTTTTCACTTAAATACGCTCCTTCCTGAAAGTATATTTGCATTTAGTTTCATTTCATAGTCATATCAAAAGGCTCGGTATTAATAACAGATGATGATAAAAAAACTTCGTTTATTTTGTCTCGCCAAATTGGATTAGAATAATAAATAGAATAAGAAGTATCAACGGCAAAGAATGATATGCAACATATTACTCAGTAACCAATACAAAAAAAAGATTAAACACACAAAAACAACATGAAAAGGATTACAATAGTGTTAATGTCAATGGCAACAGTGCTTACTTTACAAACAGATGCTCAATCGGTGCCAACTACAAAGGATACAGTCAAAAAAATCGCAGACCAAACCCCATTTGATGGAATGGATCAGAGTTGGATGAATGGTAATGACCGTAGAGACTCTTCAATATTTCATATTCCATATTTTACCCCTGAAGTTTTTTTAGATGCCAATGTAACAACATCAGGTGCTAATCCAATTGATCATACTGTAGTGGGTTCTACAGCTCTTGCCCGGAATGATGAAATTCAGGTTTCACAGTTTGGCTTCGGAGGTGATTTAAATTATAACGGAGCCCGTGCGAGATTTATGACTCAATTTGGAACACGTGATGAGGTTGTTCCACGAAATGATTACAGTACTTACAGAGGACAATATGATTTGCAGGATGCATATCGTTACGTAAGTGAAGCTTATGCTGGCTATCACTTTAATGTACTGCACGGGATTAATGTTGACGGTGGCTTATTTATGTCTTACATTGGCCTGAATTCCTATTACCAGGTTGAAAATTGGGATTACCAGGCATCCTATACATCTGATAATACTCCATGGTTTTTTAATGGTATTCGTGTACAGATATTCCTGAGCAATACATTAAAAATAGAGCCATGGATTATTAATGGCTGGCAGAGTTATGCCACATTTAATTCTAACCCAGGTTTTGGCGGAGATATTACATGGTGTCCTAATGAAAATATTAAACTTCTAACCAACGATTACTATGGCCAGGATGATGCCGGGTTACTGGGAAGGCATAGATTTCACTCAGATAACAGCTTCCTGTTGAGATATTTCCATCGCCCAAAATCATCTAAAGGAATAACTCAAATGGCATTTTCTTTAACTGCTGATATTGGAGATGAAACAGGTGACGGGGTAAATGGATTTAATGGCTTCAAAGATGGTAATGACACTAGTGGATTTGCTCAATATTTTTTCAGTGCTATGTTTTATAACAGAATTTGGTTCGGCCACGGAAAATGGGCGTGGATGATTGGTGGTGGTATTATGACAAACCCGGGCCGATATCTGGTTCTTGAACCAACGGGTCAGGCCAGCGACCTTCCTACTCCTACAGCCATTGCAATGTCAAATGGAACGATATTGCAAACCACGACGCAGGAAGGCATAGACCCTTTTACACAAAACCCCGGTGACCAATTTAATGCATGGGACTGTTCAACTAATATTGCATGGATGCCTAATCAAAGTATGGAGTTCAAGCTTGAACTGTTACACCGTCAGGCCAGTGTTCCTTATTTTGCGGGACCGGGCGGTGTTACTTCCCCGAATGGATATACCACGGACCCTGTTCTTATCCAGGCGGCTAATGGAACGCTTTCTCCCATTCCAGGATGGACGCCTGACCTTGTAAAAGCTGAAAACCGAATTATTGTTGCCATACTCTTCAGGATATAGATAAAGAACAGAGAATTTACATATTGAGGGCCTGAGTGGCAAAATAGAGATAGAAAGTGAAGTTGGAATAAGATTTATTACATTTCTCAATGCGTTTAGGTAAGAAAAAACCTTAAAAACACCTATGTTTATAAGGATTTGATTTTACTTACTTTTCTGGTTGCGGAGAAAGAGGGATTCGAACCCCCGGTCCCCTTGCGAGGACAACTGATTTCGAGTCAGCCGCATTCGACCACTCTGCCATCTCTCCGTAGTCTGAAAACGAGGCGCAAAATTAGAATTTCGCCTGAATTCACACAGCCTTTTTAAGTACTTTTGTTATAATGGAAGTAAAAGAAAATCTTAAGGCCATCATAAGTACCCTCCCAGATTCTCCAGGAGTCTATCAGTATTTCGATGAAGAAGGGACTATTTTGTACGTAGGCAAAGCTAAAAACCTGAAAAAGCGCGTTAGTTCTTATTTCCAGAAAGAGCATGACAATGCTAAACTGAATATGCTTGTGCGTCGTATTGCCAAAATCAACTATATAGTAGTAAGCACAGAGTGGGATGCATTGTTGCTTGAGAATACATTGATAAAAAAGCATCAACCACGCTATAACGTTATGCTTAAGGATGACAAAACCTATCCCTGGATATGTATAAAGAAAGAGCCTTTCCCTCGTATATTTTCAACCCGCAAAGTAATACGTGATGGTTCTGAATATTTTGGACCTTATGCTTCTGTTAGGGTTATGCAAACCCTGTTGGAATTTGTAAAACAGTTATATCCACTACGTACTTGTAATCTTGCTCTTTCTGAAGAAAACATCAATAAAAAAAAATTCAAGCGCTGCCTGGAATATCATTTAGGTAACTGCAAAGCGCCATGCGAAGGTCTTGAAACAAAGGAAGATTATGATGTAGCTATTGACCAGATAAGGTTAGTAATTAAAGGGAATATTAATGGTGCCATTCGATTCCTGAAAAATGAAATGCAACAAAATGCCGAGAAATGGGAATTTGAAAAGGCGCAGGAAATAAAGGAAAAGCTTGAACTGCTTGAAAAATATCAAAGTAAATCAGCTGTCGTGAGTCCTACTATTGACAATGTGGATGTATTTACCTTATTAGAAGACGAAAAAAGAGCATATATAAACTTCCTGAAGGTTGTGAACGGGGCTATTATACAATCGCATACCATAGAGCTGAACAAAAAACTGGAAGAAACCAAAGAAGAGCTTTTATTGATGGGGATAGCAGAGCTTCGCCAGCGCCTAAGCAGCGATGCGCCTGAAATACTCATTCCCTTTCAAGTAGAGGCAGATATTCCGGGTGCTGAAGTATTGGTACCTCAAAAAGGAGATAAAAAAAGGTTAATTGAGATGTCAGAGAATAACCTTCGTTATTATGTCAGGGAAAAGCAATTGCTCGAAAGTTTACGATCCCCAAAGAAGAAATCAGACTTTCTCCTAGAACAAATGAAAAAGGACCTGCGTATGACAATGCTGCCGCGCAGGATAGAATGTTTTGACAACTCAAATATCCAGGGAACTAACCCTGTAGCTGCCATGACTGTTTTTGTAGATGGCAAACCAAGCAAAAGAGATTATAGACATTTTAATATCCGTACAGTGCAGGGACCAGATGATTTTGCTTCCATGGAAGAGGTTATTTACAGAAGATATAAGCGCCTTTTGGAAGAAAGTGTTCCCCTACCCCAATTAATTGTAATTGACGGAGGTAAAGGACAATTAAGCTCCGCTATTAATAGTTTAATGAAATTAGAGTTAGACAAGAAAATCTCAATTATAGGTATTGCTAAAAAGCTAGAAGAAATATACTTCCCGGGTGACCCTCTGCCGCTATATCTCGATAAGCGCTCACAAACGCTTAGAATAATACAGCAAATACGTGATGAAGCACACCGCTTCGGAATAACGCATCACAGGAAGCGCCGCAGCAAGAGCACCATTCAGTCTGCTCTTATTGGCATTGAAGGTGTAGGAGAAAAAATAACAGAAAGGCTTCTTAAAAAGTTTGGCTCAGTAGAAAGGATAAAACAAGCTAAAGAAGAAGATATTGCAAGAATAACGGGCACTGTAAAGGCAAAGAAAGTACTTGAAGCACTAAACAAAGTAACTATCAACCGAAAGGACTAAACACATTACCCCCGTTTTTTTTTCTATGCTCCTGAGCATAAGTTATGCTTTCAGCAAGATCTATATAATGTTCCAAATCGTGCTTTCTTAACCACAGTTCCGCTTTTTGATCCCCTTTAAGAAAATTTGCTGCCGCTGCCAGACCCGGTTCGTTTTTGGCTATAAGCACCCTGACAGCTTTTTTATTACCGTTTATAACATCACAGAACACTGCAAGAATTAGACAATTCTTAATCAACCATTCTGTTGATTTCACATCATCCATAATAGCTCCCTCCAGTGCAACAAGCTCTCTGTTGGTATTAAAAAGGGTCCTCCTTGCCTCTACATTACCCCTTAAAGCCCCACATAATAGCTCAATTTGCTTTTTTGAATAAATCATAGTTACATTTGTACAATTATAACCAATTGCATTATATAACAAATTTACAAAATACATGAAAAAGACAGCACTACTTGCAGCAGTTATTTTATTATCAGCATCCTTAGGTTTTGCCCAATCAGGTGCAACAGGTTCAAGTGGGGCATCGGCCAATGGGGATGATAAATATTTTCATTTTGGACTAAACATTACACCGGGTCTTTATTTCTCTTCACCAGGAACAAGTGCTTCTAACATCAGCAATTCACCCAATGGTGCTGCTTTTGGATTTGGATACGGCATCAACCTGGAATTCTATTTTACCCATAACTATGGCATTGCTACCGGTCTGGAAGTAACACAATTTGGAGTAAATTACACCAGTGTCAATACTACAAAATCAGGTAGTATAACTGACTCTGTTATTACTTTGGCACATCAGCAAACAATGCAGTACCTACAACTGCCGCTGTTATTAAAACTCAGAACCAATTCAATCGGCCTTATAAAGTATTTCGGCGAGTTTGGCCTTGGCGCAAACTTTTTACTAAGTGCTATGGATAATCAAACTGAAACACGCGAAGTAGGAACTTATACATTCCCGCAGACAACAACAGATAATGTTAACGTTTATAAAGAATCAGATTTTATTCGCCTTTCTTTAGTAGTTGGCTTGGGGCTTGAATACAATATAGCAGGGACCACTTCACTTCAAGGAGCCATTACTTATGATAATGCCTTTACCAATGTTAATTCAAACAGCAATAATTCCATTTTAGCAAAGGGTGTTAACCTTACTATTGGAGTACTATTCTAATATATGAAGATTGCCTTAGCACAGTTCAATTATCATATAGGCAATCTATCTTATAATGTTGCTAAAATAAAAAATGGTATCCTACTTGCTAAAAGCGAAGGTGCCGATATAATTGCCTTCTCAGAACTATCCGTTTGCGGTTACCCTCCTAAAGACTTACTTTTACACAACAGCTTTATAAAGGCCTGCGAAGAAGCAGTACATGAAATTGCGCAAGAATGTAAGGATATTGCGGCCATAATTGGCGCACCTTCCAGAAACCTTCACAGAGGAAGGCCTCTTCATAATTCCGCATTCTTTCTGGCGGAAGGTAAAATACATGCACAGGTAAATAAAACGCTCCTCCCCTTTTACGATATTTTTGATGAATTCCGTTATTTTGAACCAGCTGTAGAAAATGAATTAATAGAGTATAAAGGAGCTAAAATAACCCTTGCCATTTGCGAAGATACCTGGAACGAATTACCCCGGAACGGAAGATTCTTATACAAACATTCCCCACTTGAAACTCTTATTACACCTGATACTACCTGCATAATAAACATTGCGGCATCTCCATTTTCTTATACTCATGTAGAAGACCGAAAACAGGTATTTGAAAGTATAACATCAAAGTATAAGTTGCCTTTGTTTTATGTGAATGCCTTAGGCGCCAATACTGATCTTATTTTCGATGGTGGCTCTAGTGTTATTAATGGCAATGGGAGCATAGTGGATACAATGAGCTATTTTACCGAAGATTTGAAAGTGTATGAGATATCTGCGGATAGGTCAGTTAGGGCTGTTTCATCACCTAAGGAAACAAAGTCATTTTCACATATCGAAAGTATCTACAACGCTCTGATACTTGGTATCCGCGACTATTTCCATAAAAATAATCTAAAATCAGCCATTCTTGGCCTATCAGGTGGAATAGACTCCGCATTGGTATTAGCCCTGGCTGCTGAAGCATTAGGCAATAAAAATGTTCATGCCTTAGTACTCCCATCAAGGTATACTTCCGACGAATCCTTAAAAGATGCGGCTCAAATAATTGCCAATATAGGTTGTACTCATGAGGTTATATCGATTGAACCAGGAATAACTGCAGCATACAATAGCCTTGCAGGTGCATTTGCAGGCAAAAAACCTGATATAACCGAAGAAAACATACAAGCAAGGATGCGAAGCCTGTTATTAATGGCTGTATCTAACAAAATGGGGCACTTGCTGCTTAATACCTCGAATAAGAGTGAGTTGGCTACTGGCTATGGCACTCTTTACGGAGACATGAGTGGAGCACTATCGGTAATAGGCGATTTATATAAGACTCAGGTGTATGAACTTGCGAATTACATTAACAAAATAAAGCCAAATACTATACCGGTCAATATCATTACAAGGCCACCTACTGCTGAACTAAGGCCTGACCAGAAAGACAGCGATTCACTGCCTGAATATGATATACTGGATAAAGTGCTTTACCAATATATTGACCTTGAGCTATCACCCGCAGATATTAAAGTTGACGGAGCCAGTAAAGAACTAATTAAGAAGATTACTGATATGGTGAACCGCAATGAATACAAGCGAAACCAGGCGCCGCCCATACTGAGAATATCTAACAAAGCATTTGGCCCGGGCCGTAAAATGCCTATTGTAGCTAAGTACTTCTAACTAAGTTTTATCTCTTCACCTTCTTTATTCATTACCCTATATTCAAGGAATTGTAATGAATCAAGTTCTTGTACCTTAATACCACGTTTATACTTAAGCTTCCACTTCATATTTATAGATGGGAAGCCTTTAGTAAGGTATGCGTAAATGAACGGATGCACCATAAGGGTAACACCCTTTTCATTCTGTTCAGTGAGTATGTAACGAAGTGTATTTTCAATCTTATCAGTAAGCAGCAATGGTGGTTCTACCTCTCCTGTTCCTCCGCAGGTTGGGCACTTTTCCATTGTGTTAATAATGGTTTGCGGCCTTACCCTTTCGCGGGTAATTTGTATTAACCCGAATTTACTTGGCGGAAGAATATGATGTTTCGCCCTGTCCGGCTTCATCAAATCTCTTAGCTTAGTGTACAACTTCTTACGGTTTTCAGCATTATACATATCAATAAAGTCGATAACTATAATACCACCAAGGTCGCGCAGGCGCAATTGCCTTGCTACTTCCTCTGCAGCTTCAAGGTTTACCTCAAGTGCGTTGGTTTCCTGGTCGTTCTTCGATTTTATTTTGGTACCGCTGTTTACGTCAATTACGTGTAAAGCCTCAGTATGCTCAATAATAAGGTAAGCCCCGCTGGCCATATTTACTACCCTGCCAAACGCAGCCTTTATCTGTTTTTCAACTCCAAGTTGGTCGAACATTGGCGTTGAGCCTTTATATAGTTTTACTATATCCTCTTTTTCCGGTGCAATTGTGTGCATATATTTTTTTATTTCATCAAATAACTCTACGTCGTTAACCATAATATTGCTGAAAGAAGCATTTACCAGGTCGCGTATTGTAACCGATGTTCTACCTATTTCACCTAACAGTTTCGCCGGCGGTTTAGGATTATTTTTTAAGTTGTTATAACATTCCTGCCATTTCTCTACCAGGCTATTCAGGTCGGCATCAAGTTCCGCTACACTCTTTTCCTCAGCCACTGTACGTACAATTAGCCCAAACCCTTTGGGCTTAATACTTTCCATCAGCTTTTTAAGCCTTTCCCTTTCTTCCTGGGAACGTATTTTTTGCGATACAGCTATTTTGTCGGCAAAAGGAATAAGTACCAGGAACCTTCCTGCCAAAGTAATGTGCGATGTAATACGTGGCCCCTTGGTCGATATTGGCTCTTTAGCTATCTGTACCAGTACACTTTGCCCGCCGTTAAGTACGTTCGATATCTTGCCGTTTTTAGGAATGTCGCCAAGCATTTTAAAGTACATTAAGGGGGCATGCTTTATTTTGCCTGTAAGTACACCCTGAGAATAGTTGTTTAACGAGGCAAATTGTGGTCCAAGGTCATAGTAGTGAAGAAAAGCGTCTTTTTCGTAGCCAACGTTTATAAAAGCAGCGTTAAGGCTGCTGGCTATTTTGCTTACCTTACCAAGATATATGTCGCCTACCGAAAATTGCGCGTCGGTGCGTTCCCGCACCATTTCCACTAGTTTCTTGTCGTTGAGCACGGCAGTCACTACCCCTGTAGGTGTGGAATTTATTATTAATTCGTTGCTCATAAATTGAGTTTGTTAAAAGTAAATTTCGTTTAAATGTTCTGCCAAATTGAGGTGGTTCTGCGCAGGCAGTTTGCGCTTGTAATAGAAGTGGTTGAGATGTTGGGAAGAAGAAAGACTCCGCTTCTTCGGTAAGGGTTGTATTAAAACCAAATAAAGAAAGCATAGCCAGTATTACCCCTTTAATGCCATAATAAAAGGCAGTAACCGATAAATAGACTGAGCTATAGGTGTTTTTCAGGCAGTTGAACATTGTGAAGGCGAAATTGATAAGTAAACCATCAATACCAAAGAAGCCGAAACTTTCATTCCGGCTTACTTCAGGTATTAAATAAGATGGTTGAATTACCTTAATCTTTTCTTATGCCTGTTTTTCCTGAGGCGTTTTTTTCTTTTGTGAGTGGCCATTTTATGGCGTTTCCTTTTCTTTCCGCAAGGCATAATATTGACTTATTAAATTATTATTACTTATTTGTTAATGTATCGTTTTGTATCTTTTGTATTTGCCGGTGAATCTCCTCCTGTATTTTTTTATCGGTCACAAAAGTACTATATTTTTCCAGACATTTAACCTCCTGCTCTTTATTTCCTTCTTTTTCATATACGTCGGCAAGGAACAAATACGCATCGCTATAGGTAGGCTTTATCTGCAACACCCTGTTAAACCTATATATTGCCTTAGGTAACTGACCCGATTGGACTGACAATTCGCCCAATGTTAATTGTGCATTAAGATTATTGGAATCCTGCTTTATAACATCGTTTATTATACCAATACCTTGCATTGGTGCATCTGACATTTCAACTAAACACTTGCCAATACCCACTTTAGTATCCAGGTTAGTAGAATCTATTTTAAATGAATTGGTGTAGCATTGCGAAGCCTTTTGAATCAGGGTCATTCTTGCCTGCTGGTCGCCTATTTCGGCTGCGGTATAGTACCTGTCCGCTGCCTTGTACCACAAGTCGGCAGAGTTGCGTATTTCAGCCATCTTCTCGGCATAGTAAGTAGCCGGTATTACATCGCCAACGCTATCGTACAGACTTATCAGCGACTTTAGGATAGGCAACCGTGCATCGCCCGAAGCATCGGCAAGCTCAGACTCCATTTTACCTATAATAGCTGCCTGGTCAGCAGGCGCCTGCTTCCTGGCTTCATCCAGTAACTGGTTAAAATCCATTGCAGGCTGTTGCGTGGCATGACCTGAAGCCACAGGCGGTTTCTCAGCCGCAGAAGCCGGAGGCTTACGGTTAATAAAGAAAAAACCGATGAATAGAAGTACACTTACAAATATGGCAACCCACTGTCGCGAAGAAAATGTTGCCATTAACAGTGTTTACTTAACTGACTTTTTTACCCTTTCAGAAAATTTCTTGGAAGGTTTGAATGCGGGGATAAAGTGGGCTGGTAACTGAATAGCTGTATTCTTTGAAATATTACGGGCTATTTTCGCGGCGCGTTTTTTTACTATAAAATTTCCAAAACCTCTTAATGAAACGGTTTCCTTATTTGAAATATGTTCTTTCACCGAATTCATAAAGGCCTCTACGGTAGCTTCTACTACAGTCCTTTCGATACCAGTCTTCCTTGATATCTCCTTAACTATTTCTGCTTTTGTCATAACTAATTGGGGTTTGTGTTATTACGACACAAAGGTACAAAAAAAGGCGATTACTTCGTACTACTTTTTTGCCGAATTAATTCTACAAACGAATATGGGTAAGGGTTCTTTTCATCGGCCGGAAAATCGGTCCGCTTGGTTTCGGCCCACAAATCTTTCTGAATATCAATAAAATACGCATCACCTTCAAATGTACCATGTATGCGAGTCAAGTATATTTTACCGGCACTATTCACAAACTGGTGATATATTTCTGAACCACCTATTACGAACACTTCTACTTGCTCTTTGCAAGATTCCAAAACCGCATCTATTGACGATAAAACCTTGCAGCCCGTGGCTGTATAGTTCTTATCCCTGGTAATAACAATATTCTCTCTTCCTTCCAGTGGTTTCTTCATCGATTCATAGGTCTTGCGGCCCATTATAACGGTGTGCCCCATGGTCAGGTTCCTGAAGAACCTCATATCAGCAGGCATGCGCCAGGGCAGGCAGTTGTTCTTGCCTATTACATTATTATCGGAAGCTGCTGCTACAAGTGAAATTATCATGGCCTTATACTGCCACAGGGGCTTTTATGTGCGGATGCGGGTCGTACCCTTCCAGCAGAAAATCTGAGAACTGGAACGAAAAAATATCTTTCACTTCCGGGTTTATCTTCATTACCGGTAGTTTGCGCGGTTCGCGGGTTAATTGCAAGCGCGCCTGATCTAAATGATTCATGTATAAATGGGTATCGCCAAGCGTATGCACAAACTCACCCGGCTTCAACCCACAGGCCTGTGCAACCATTAATGTTAGCAAGGCATACGACGCAATATTAAATGGTACCCCTAAAAATACATCAGCACTGCGCTGGTACAAAAGGCAGGATAATTTACCATCGCACACATAAAACTGGAAGAACATGTGGCAAGGCGGAAGCTTCATTTTATCTATCTCTCCTACGTTCCAAGCGCTTACTATCAACCTGCGCGAATCAGGGTTATTTTTTATCTGCTCAATTACATTTGTTATCTGGTCAATATGCCTGCCATCGGCTGTGGGCCAGCTTCTCCACTGGTAGCCATATACAGGCCCAAGGTTACCTTCCGCATCGGCCCATTCATCCCATATAGATACTCCGTTATCTTTCAGGTATTTTACATTCGTCTCACCTTTCAAAAACCACAACAGCTCGTATATAATGGAACGTAAATGCAGTTTTTTAGTGGTGAGTAAAGGGAACCCTTCTTGCAGGTCAAACCGCATTTGGTAGCCAAATACACTGAGTGTACCCGTGCCTGTACGGTCATTTTTTTGAGCGCCTTTATCAAGTATATGTTTCAGCAGGTCGTGATACTGTTTCACTGGCTTATAAATATTGTGTTTTCTTGCTTTTCAAAATTATAGAATAGTTCATTATACCTTGTTTTAAACTTACTAACAGATGTCAATAATTGGACACTTTGGACACTGAAACGAGGTTTTAATTTTTTTTCACTATTCATTTTTTCCTATTGAGGCGTTTAATACATTTTACCGCAAAGTGCACAAAGAAACAGCCACGCAAAGGGCGCAAAACTTCCCTCATTCCTAATTATTAATTCTTAATTTTTAATTAGCGGAGCAGACACACCTTACGTTCCCTATGCCAAAATTTGGCATTTCATGGCATAAATTAACCATTTTTAACTTATTTCTGCTTCCTTTAACCCAATACTATTCTCTGCCAGGTTATGTGGCTCTTTTTTTATTGTTCTATAATAACGTTGTACGCGGTAGTACTGTATTAACTATTTGAAACAAAATTAGTGTATGCAACCGCAAAATAAAAGAGCAAAGCCAAAGAGTTATCAACTACCCAATTAAGGGCAAAGGCTAATCTCACTTTAATTTCATACCTTTAAGGTTCCATTTAAAGCCATCATGAAAAAACATCTACTCTACTTCTTATTCATTTTATTTTCCTTTCACTTCGCTGATGCACAAACATGGTTGTGGGGAGAAGGCAGCAGAAATATAGGTAAGTTTAGCTTTTCTGTGGGAGCACAGATTACCCAAGATGCTTCTCACAATGTATATCTCACTGGCTTTTTTGATGACACAACTTTTTTCAATAAAGACACACTCATTCAGGTTCCACCAAGAATAGATGGGCCTGAACCCAATACCTTGTTAGCGAAATATGATTACAACGGCAATTTATTATGGGTCAGGCAATCAATAACAACAGCAACAACAAAATCTGGCAGTGAATGCTCGGGAAATTCGGTAATAACTGATAACATAGGTAATTCCTATGTATTGGGCTCGTTTTATGACACTATCGCTTTTGGAACGGACACTCTCAACAATAATCTTGCAGTGTTAGATAGTCCATTGGGATTTACATTTCTTGTGAAATACGATGCTAATGGCAACGTATTATGGGCTAAACAGTCTAACCTAAAAGGAGACACTGGATCGAATGAAGGTAGTTCGGTTACCTGCGATAATTATAGGCATATTTATGCAACAGGCAGTTTTTTCGGTAACATGGTACTCGACTCCTTCAAACTTTACGATAGCACCCAATGGGAATATGATGTTTTCCTGGCTAAGTATGATTTAAACGGTAATGTACTTTGGGCTAAACAGTCCACTAAACCAGTAAGAGAAGGAAATAGTGGATATGGATATTCTGTAGCTACAGACAAATCAGGCAATGTTTACGTTACCGGCTATTTCAACGATACAATTTCATTTGGTTCATATACGTTAACTTCACTTAGTTTTATCGCTAAGCCTCCAGGTGACTTTGTCGGTGATATGTTTATTGCAAAGTACGATTCCAGTGGTAATCTGTTATGGGCAAAACAATCTAATGCAACAAGCGAAGCAGGTGCCTGTAATGCATATGCTATAGCTACGGATCAATATGGAAACGCTTATGTTACTGGCGTTTTTGAAGACTCAGTAAGGTTTGGCACGTATACCTTAATTTGTCATGATACTAGTAGTGATGTATTTTTAGTAAAATATAATTCGAATGGTAATGTATTATGGGCAAAACAAGGGACAAACTTAACTATGCGAAAATATTGGGATGAATACGGTCCTAAATGGGCTGGTTTTTCAGTTGCGGTTGATACGTTAAATCATGTATTTCTTGTAGGTAGTGGCGAGGGTAATTCTGGTTATTATGACAGTATACAATTTGACAGTATTAAATTTGCAAACGTCGATGCTGACGGAAATGATGGGCCTTCATTCCTGGTAGAGTTTGATTCTTCCGGAAAGGCAATTTGCGGTTCCGGAGTCAATGGAGGAGGAGGGGGAGCTTATGTTTCTGTTGACCCTACCGATAATTATATCTATTTTGGAGGAGCATTACAATCTACTACTAACTTCGGGGTAGATACTATTGGTAGCCCAAAAAGTGCTGGTTGTTTTATATCGAGATGGCAACAATGTTCCGGAACTCCCTTGGAAACAAATGAGTCACCTGTTGTAAATTCCTCATGTGTTCTTTTCCCCAACCCTGCTTCAAACCGAATTCAATATATAATAAACAGCAAGGATGCCATACCAGCAAAGATGAGTGTGTATGATGTGCTTGGGAAAGTGATAACAACCGGCGATTTAAAACTAACAGAAGGAGAAAACACATTTTCATTGAACACATCAGGCTTTAGTAACGGGGTTTACCTGTTACAGATAAATACCGCCGATGGCACAAATGTTGCCGGTAAGAAGTTCGTGGTAGAGAGGTAATTATTGAGATTTATTTAATTGCCGTCTGCTTTAGCTGACGGTTAAAGGTTTAGTCTACTAGTCCTTTAGGCTTTAGCCTTAAACATTATCTTTAAATTTAGTCCATCCATACTTTTCCATAAACTCATCTACTTCTCGTTCGAATAATTTATGCTTATGATGTTCTTCCTGGTTTCTTATATAATTTCTTACACTTTCAACCTGAGATTGTCCAACAGAAACTGCAAAGTAATCATCCTGCCAATGCATTTTATTCTTTAAGTAGCCAGTTTTATTCAACCAATTTGCCGATTCGCCTTTCAATAGTTGTAGAGCATTAGCTATAGTCATATTTTTATCTAATGACACCAAAGCATGAACATGTTCCTTGTGGCCATTTACGGTATCTGTCCAAATCCCCTTATTTCTTCCATTCTCAAAAATATGCTGAAATAACTCAGGCCTTAATTCTTTTGTCAGTATTGGTTCTCTGTTTTTTGTTGACCAAACACAGTGCAGTCAAACAGTTACATAAGACATATTGTTTATTTTGATTTAGGGGCTAAAGCCCTAAATTATTATTATTTATTTATTCCGTCAGCTAAAGCAGACGGTAACTGAAAAAATAAAGTCTGCGGTTCATAGAATTATTAAATCCTGAATAGCTGGGGAATTTCTATTTTTGGCTTCGTGAAAATTCTCCAGCTCTGTAATAAAGTACCCTACCCCGAAAAAGACGGGGGTGCCATAAGCATTAGTGTTTTTACCCACGAGTTAAGCCGCAGCGGCAACCAGGTAAAAATGCTGGCCATGAATACTTCTAAACACTTTGTTGATGTAAGCAGCATACCCGAAAAATTCAAGGCATTAACTTCATTAGAAACGGTAAATGTCGATAATTCAGTAAACCCGATAAGTGCATTTATAGCATTACTTTCGGGCAAATCGTATAACATATCGCGGTTCGAATCTGCCGAATATGCAGCAACACTTAAAACCATTCTTGAAAAAGAAAAATTCGATATTATACAGTTAGAAGGTCTTTATCTTACTCCATATATTCCTCAAATAAAAAAACTCTCCTCTGCCCCTATCATTATGCGTGCCCATAATGTGGAATGGAAAATATGGGAAAGACTTGCTATGGAGGAAGAGAATCCCTTGAAAAAAGCTTACCTGAAAATTCTTACAAGGCAATTAAAAAAGTACGAGGAAAATTCGGCAAATAATTGCGATGGCATAATTACATTTACAAAAACTGATTTAAACCTTCTGAAATTGAACGGTTGCAAAACACCAATTGCACATATACCTTTCGGAATAGATGTTTCAGCACTGTCAGGTGCTACAGGTAATAACGATGGCTCTTTGTTTTATATAGGCGCACTCGATTGGATGCCCAATTTACAGGGGCTCGATTGGTTTTTGAAAGAAGTATGGCCACAAGTAAATAAAAACTCACCTGATACTAAACTTCATATAGCAGGCCGTAACATGCCCGAGGGTATGAAGAAGAGTAATTACCCCAATGTTGTTTTTCATGGAGAGGTTGAAGATGCTTATGCTTTTATGAATGAACATTCACTTATGGTTGTTCCCCTGCTTGCAGGCAGTGGCATACGTGTAAAAATCATAGAAGGCATGGCATTGGGCAAACCGGTAATTACTACCACTGTTGGTATTGAAGGGATAGAATGTACATATGGTAAAGACGTTATAGTGGCAGACATACCATCTGAATTTTCTAAAAGTATAGTATATTGCATGCAAAACCCCGAATTCGCCAAAACGTTAGCTGAAAACGGCAGAAGTTTTGCCATGGAAAACCATGATATTAGAAAGATAACAGAGAACCTTATAGTTTTTTACAAGGAAAGAATAAACGGGAAAAAATCTGCTTGATTTTGGTAATAGAGCTATGTCGATATATATTGTGGATTGGGCTTGGTGTCATTATGGTTCCATACATAATTTACCCATTGCTGTTGCAATTATTGGCTACCGGCAAGAAAAATAACGCCGAAGTATTTGCACACGATTCTCTTCCGGGTGTTTCCATTTTAATAGCGGCCCACAACGAAGAAAAAGTAATTGAAGAAAAATTGCAAAGCATCTTCCAGGGAAATTATCCACTTGAAAAACTTGAAATATTGGTCGGGTCTGACAACAGTACCGATAAAACAAATTCCATAATAACAACACTTGCGGGAAAATATCCCAGCCTAAAGCTTGTTGATTTTAAAGAGCGCAACGGCAAAGTGAAAATAATTAATAGGCTTGCCTCGGAAGCAAAGAACCCGATACTGGTAATAACCGATGCCAACGTAATATTCGATAAGGATACACTGGTACAGGTTGCAAAGCATTTCAAAAACCAGTCTATTGCATTGGTAGATACTAACATGCTGCACAAAGGATTGAGAAAAGAAGGTATTTCGCACGAGGAAAGTTTTTACATACGGGGTGAAGTATCCATAAAATATAATGAGGGTAAAATATGGGGAACTATGATGGGCCCATTTGGCGGTTGTTATGCTTTCAGAAAAGAATACTTTGTACCTGTTCCTGAAAATTTCCTGGTAGATGATTTTTATATAAATATGAAAGTGCTGGAAAAAGGTGGCAAGGCTATTACCGAACCTACTGCATTGGTCTACGAAGATGTTTCAAACGATATAAAGGTAGAATTCAGAAGGAAGATACGGATAGCCACAGGCAGTTTTCAGAATCTTTTTAAATTCTTTCCTCTCCTGTTCCGGTTCAATGCTGTCAGTTTTTGTTTCTTATGTCACAAGGTATTACGCTGGTTCAGCCCGGTATTTCTCGTACTTATTTATATATGCAGTTTTGCGTTGATCCATCACAGTGCAGCTTATGCCTACGCATTTTATTTTGAAAATGGTTTATTGGCCCTTGTTGCATTAGATTATATTTTACAGAAAACAGGTATACATATACATGCATTAAGGCTGCTACGCCATTTCTTTTTTACTAACCTTGCTTTATTAACAGGCATGTTCAGAGCAATAACCGGAGTTAGTTCAAGTATATGGCAACCCACACAACGTCACCAATGAGTAATAGCCTTCGCATAGTATTTATGGGTACGCCCGAATTTGCAGTTGCTACACTTGATGCACTCTTAAAAAGCAGGCACCAGGTAGTTGGTGTAGTAACCGTACCCGATAAACCAGCCAACAGGGGGCTTAAACTACAGGCATCGGCTGTAAAAGAATTTGCACTGAAACATAACCTGCCCGTTCTTCAGCCTGAAAAATTGAAAAATGAAGAGTTCATTGCAGCGCTTAAAAACCTTAATCCCGATCTGCAGGTAGTAGTAGCATTCCGTATGTTGCCTGAAATAGTGTGGGCACTGCCTAAATACGGGACTATAAATTTACACGCATCTCTTCTGCCCCAATATCGCGGCGCAGCGCCTATTAACTGGGCCATTATAAACGGTGAAAAAGAAACCGGTATTACTACATTCTTTATTACGCACCAAATAGACACAGGCGATATTCTGATGCAGGAAAAAATTGAAATTAGCGAAGATGATGATGCAGGAAGTGTACACGATAAACTGATGCCCCTGGGCGCCGAACTGGTTGTAAAAACTGTTGACGCTATAGCTGATGCCGGAGAAAACATTGAACATCAAAAACAAAACCAGGTTGCAGATTTAAAACCTGCACCGAAAATATTTCGCGACAATTGTAAAATAGACTGGAACAATTCTGAAGAAAAGGTATATAATTTTATACGCGGACTTAATCCTTACCCCGGAGCCTTCACTGAGCTGGTGAATGAAACAGGCGACAAACTGATGCTTAAAGTATTTAAAACAGTTAAACACCCTGAAGTCATAGCCCATTGCGGCGAAATAGTAATCAGCAGTACTAACCAGCTATTCATTGGCTGCAATAGCGGTGCTTTAGAGATAACGGAATTACAGGCTGAAGGAAGAAAAAGAATGATAACCAGTGACTTTCTCAGGGGCTTCCCTTTAAATAAGTCAGGCTGGAAAGCTATTACATGACCACAGCAACCCTGAAAGGCACTGAAAACAACCATTTTTTGGCTGAGTTATTAACAAACACCCCCATTTATCAACAATTCAAGGCTTTTCTGGCGTGCATTACTGCGTTGATATTGCACTGATGATATATTTGCGCCAGTATTAACCAATTAAACCTTACAAACTATGAACAAGGCAGAATTAATCGACGCAATCTCAGGAGAGGCAAAAATCACCAAAGCTGATGCACAAAGAGCTGTTGACGGTATCGTTGATGCTACAACCAAGGCTCTTAAGAAAGGCGACAGGATCACTTTAGTAGGCTTCGGCTCTTTCTCAGTTGCTAAGAGAGCTGCACGTACAGGAAGAAATCCTCAGACAGGTGCAGCCATCAAGATTGCAGCTAAGAAAGTTGTAAAATTCAAAGCTGGTGCTGAACTCGCTGGTAAAGTGAAATAATTCGCACTTAGTTTTTATAAAAAAGTCCTTCTTAACGGAAGGACTTTTTTTATTTTTGGCAACATCAAATAGATACCTATGGCTAAGAAACAACAATCTTTCGACCCTGATGGACCTGCTTCATCCGATTCACTATTCGGTTTACCTTATACTGTTGAACAGGCTAAAGTAGTTGCGCTTCCCGTTCCGTGGGATGTAACGGTATCTTACCAGAGTGGTGCATCAAAAGGGCCGGGAGCAATTTTCAATGCTTCCTTCCAGGTCGATTTATTCGATGAAAAAATACCGGATGCATGGAAAACGGGTATTGCCATGGAAGAGCTGCCGGGAAAATGGATACAGAAAAACAAGAAGCTACGCCCGAAAGCTAAAGCATATATCGACCTGTTTACTGAAGGGAAAACTGATACCAAAAAAGCTAAAGCCACACTTAATGAAATAAATAAAGAGTGTGGAGAATTAATGAAATGGGTAAAAGAAAAATCGCTTTCTCATTTAAAGAAAAATAAAATAGTAGCGCTTATTGGTGGCGACCATAGTACTCCGCTTGGCCTAATGCAAGCGGTTTCGGAACAATCAAAATCATTTGGTATTTTACATATTGATGCCCATTGCGATTTGCGCAATGCTTATGAAGGTTTTACTTATTCCCACGCATCTATCATGTTCAATGCCTTGAAAATAAAAAACATGGAAAGGCTTGTACAGGTGGGAATACGCGATTATTCAGAAGGAGAAAACGAGATTATACAAAACTCAAAAGGACGTATAAAACTTTTTTCTGACAAGGCTATGAAGGAAAGAATGTTTCATGCCGCCTCATGGTATGAAATATGCCAGGGTATTATTTCAACGTTACCCAAGCAGGTTTATATAAGCTTTGATATTGATGGCCTTGACCCTAAACTATGCCCCAATACAGGCACACCGGTACCGGGAGGGTTGCAGTTCTGGGAGGCCATTCATTTAATTGAAATGGTAGTTGAATCGGGAAGGCAGATAATAGCTTTTGATATAAATGAAGTTGCTCCGGGTAACGATGAATGGGATGCTAATGTTGGTGCCCGATTACTTTATAAAATATCGAACCTGGCAGCTTTATCGAATGCTGTAAAAACAGAAGCTATTCCTTCTAAATAAAGAAGGTAACCACTGAAATAATATTAATTGCAATTGCAATGCCATTAATTGCAAGGCGCATTTTTTCGTTCATAGGTTGAATACGTGAATATGCAAACATTATAAGTACCGGTGCTATCTGCATAGAATATCTTGAACTGAACTGGTCTAATATTAAAGCTGGAGTAACTAAAATAGTAAGCATACTAAGTGCATATACAGTTTGCAAATAATTCTTCCTGTTTTTATACAGTTCCAGCAGAAGAAAATAAACAGCTACAAGGCAAACCATACCTATAAGCTTGAAAAATACAATTGAAATAATATCGAGAACATGTTGTGAAAAAACATGCGGCAACAAACCCGACATGGGAACAAAACTGTCGTCGCGTATGAACGAAGAGCCTGCCATTCCCGTAATTGCCAGCACAAGCACTACCTTCCAGTTTTTCTTAATAAAGTTAAAAACATAAACCGGCATTATAATTATAAAGTAGCAGAACGCATACCCGAATGAAAGGAAAACATGTTTCATGGAAATTAAATCTGCTTTCTGTTCTCTGAAACCCGACGAAAGCGGAAATAACCCTTTCCACAAATAAATAACAGGTGCCACAAGCAGTAGTCCACCCATTATAAACAATATAACCGATGGAAAGCGATGCTTAAACTGTTGATAGAATATTATTACTGCCGGAGGGCCCAGGCACACCAAAAAAATCTGGCGTGTTAGTATAGCCAGCCCCAGGAAAAGGCCGCTTAAAAACATATACCACATCCTAGGATTATCTGAAGTGACATATTTTGTAAGCATAAACAGCGAAAGAGTGTAAAACAAAAGACAGGGGCCTTCACTTAATGCAAAAAAGCCCAAAACAAAAAAACTTGGCAGTAGGAACAACATAAATGAATACCCAATTGTAACGCCCGAGTTTTCCTTATTCATTTTAAGCATCCTGTATATCATAACAGTAATACAGATAAATATTAAAAAATTCAGTATTCTTATTTGCGGGGAATGAAGTTGTGTTACCGGGGAGAATATATAATGAACAATAGCATGCATAGGGGCTGCCGGGTTCCACTTAATAAAGGCAGTACTAAGCCCGTAATTATGAATATTCTTAACACAATTCATGTACCAAGCCTCGTCCCATATTATAGTTTTGGGCAAAAGAAATATGAGGAGCAGCAATATTGTCGCATTTATATAACCAATATTCTTATTGAGGCTTGTTATCATTTACAAGTGCAAAACTACTTGATTTTTAGCTCCGTTTATTTAACCATTTTACGCAACAACACACTTGGCCTGTATCTGTCTTCCAAATATGTGGAATGCAACTGTTCAAGTTTATCAAGTATTTTCTTAACACCAATATCATCTGCCCATTGTATAAGACCCTTAGGATAATTCACTCCTTTTGTCATTGCCAATTCCAGGTCTTCCTTCGATGCAATATTCAAATACAATGCATCATATGCTTCATTTATTAGCATAGATATTATGCGAATGAATATTTCCTGACCAAGGGTGGTATCCTTTTTAGGCTCCTGCATACTAGCATTCTCGTTATACTGATAGTATCCTCTACCCTTTTTTCTGCCCCAAAAACCGGCTTCATAAAGCCTCTTTTGAGTTAACGATGGTTTATAACGGTCATCGTAGAACAATTGAGTCCACACGGTTTCGGTTACTTTAAAATTCACATCATTACCTATAAAATCCATAAGTTCAAAAGGGCCCATTTTAAATCCGCCAATTTCTTTCATGGCCCAATCTATGGTAGCTAAATCGGCAATACCCTCTTCATAAATTCTTATGGCCTCTCCATAGAAAGGACGGGCTACACGGTTTACAATAAACCCCGGAGTATCCCTGGCTATAACTGTAGTTTTTTTCCATGAATCAATTAAACTACGTGCGTCATTCAGCACTCCCATATCAGATGCTATCCCTGGAATTATCTCCACCAGCGGCATAATGGGAGCAGGATTAAAGAAATGGATTCCTATAACCCTTCCGGCAATATTACATGCGGAAGCAATTGAGGTAACCGATAATGAAGATGTATTGGTAGCCAGTATACAATCAGTCGAAGTAATTTGCTCAAGTTTTCTGAATATGTCCTGCTTAATTGTCAAGTCTTCTACAACAGCCTCTATAACCAAATTGCATGATTTAAACTCCTCGAAAACTGATGCACCATGAATATTTGAAATGATATCGTGAGCCTGGGTTGCGGTTATCTTACCTTTCTCAACAAGCCCATCCAGCGATTTCTTCAACTTTCCGGCGGCTTGCTGCATAACAGCAGTATTCGCATCAAAAAGTACAACCTTATGGCCAAACGATGCTGCCAGTTGTGCTATACCACTCCCCATGGTACCTGCACCTATTACTCCAACACAAGAATTTCTACCTGTCTTATTCATATAAAATTATTTTTTCATCAATCCCATTAAGGTTTCCACCCATTTTTCAGGGGTTATTTTCATTGCCATTTCCACGCTGCGGTTCCCCATTTTAATTAACTCAGCATCTGTTAACGAAGCTATTTTGCTTAAACATTCCTTTAACTTACTTACATTGCCGGCAGGATAAATGTAACCATTCTCACCTTCTCTTAAAAAAGCTTCGGAAGCTCCAACCGCATCAGAACTAATAAGGGGGAAACCTGCAGCAGCAAATTCGTGCATAACTACGCCCCATGGTTCAAAACGGCTTGGCATAACAAAAACACCTGCCTGTAACATAAATGGTTCTATATCCTTAGGTTGAATAAAACCGTAATGCTTTATTTTGGGATGACTTATTGGTTCTATGTCTCCTGTTCCGAGGCACCACAACTCCCACTCGTTATTTTTTTCTTCCTGCCATTGTATGAACGCCTGCCAAAGGTCTTTTATTCCTTTAAATTCGTAGTACCTGCCTACATATATAAAGCGGCGGGGAAAATCAATATTTTTTTTCTTTTTTATTCTCTCTCCAATAGCAATAAAAAAGTTAGTGTCGGCAGTATAGTAACCTGTAAGTATAACATCCTTTTTAAATCCCAGTTTCAAGGCATATTCTTCCTGCTTCTTTCCGGGAACCCAGCAATGCGAAAAAACTTTATTCAGAGTAAAAGGGCTCAGTATCCTGGCTAACTGTTGCCTTACTGTGCCTTCCCATTTTGTATCAAGCCCAATTACTACTGGAATTTTGTTCTTTTTGCCTTGCACAGCCGACAGGTAATCTTTGTCCATCCAGCCGCTGCAGTAAACAAAATCAGGGCTGATTTCCTGTACCTTTTGTTTTAATGTTTGAGTATTGAATTGTTTCCTGTCATAAAATGTCACTCCTTCGGGAAGTAAAAACTTAAAAGGAGCTTCAGGATTGACAGGCCAGTGAATAACATGCACTTCCACATTGTGCAATTCGACTAACTTCCTGATGCATGACAGGAAATAATCGGCCAGTTCACTGTACAGGAACAGCAACCGTGGCTTTTGACGTGAGGATAACATCGCTTGAGATTATGGATAGTATCATGAATAATTGTATAGTAAAAGGGTTCAGTGAAGCTGTGAGCCATGATTCAAAAAAAGATGAAAATATTGCAGCGAAAAGAATGGGAAGGGCAATTCTTGTTTTCCGCACTGCCTTAAAAAAACGACTAAAAAAAGCCATGAGGTAAGCTATTAAACCAATTAAACCGGTATCGAGCCATAATGTAATATAAGAATTATGCGCATTGCCCTGGTGCCCCAATGCTTGAAGATAAACCACGTATTCAGGAATATTAAACAAGTGTTCCGTATATTCAAATCCCCTGCCAAGCCAATAACTTTCCTGTATATGCTGCCATGAAAATTGCCATGCCACAAAACGGCCAGAACCCTCAGCCAATGTTTCGGTTCGCAAATAGCTCTCCAGGCCTAGTCCTTGTATAATTGAAACAATATTTGCCGATATATATCCAAAACTTGCCGAAAGTATTATAGCTGCAGCCGTACCAATGAACGGTGATATTCTGTAGAAGTATGAGAAACCGAAGAATATAAGGAACCCGAAAAGACTACCCCGCGAGCCGGACAGGATAATAGACAATAAGATAATAGTATATACTATAATTTTATTCCTCCTGTTTAATAAATCGGGGTAAACTACAAGCCCTGCCTGCAAAAAAAGAAAAGATAAAAGGGAAAATATTCCCAATCCATTAGGATTACCGAGTATACCCTGGTAACGACCTTCCCTATATACCATTTCGGGCTTTAAAAATCTGAATATAAAACCTGCTATCAGAATAGCCGAAGTAAGAAATATAACACCCTTGTAAAAGTCCTTTCCTCTGTCTAAGTGCGCACGCTGAACATAATTGGGTACCACAATCAATAATAACATGTATGAAGTGGTTTTCTGAAAAGCATTGAACATATAATCCTGTGGCCCGTTAAACATACAGACATAAGCAATTACTAAAAACGGTATAAACCAAAGCGTTATGCCATTAAAAGGCCTGAAGCTTTTTGAATCCAATAGCATGAAAAGAGCAAGAATAATAATATAAATTTCCTTGACAGTTGAGGCAAAAAAGAGGTATCCTTCACGGCTATCGGATAAGGTTAACATAAGAAAAAAGCCCAGAAGCATTTCAAAATATTGCTTCCGTATTCCCAATACAACCAATGTAACAGGCACATAAAAATATACCACAGGCCCCATGAAAATACCAACCACAATCCATGATAGCAATATCATGATAAGGTTCCTGTATTTATTTAATATATTCAGATGAAAATCTTAAAGAGTCAAAAATATAAAAGTACTCTTTTACAGTCATACCCTTTTACTAAAAAATAATGGATTACAGCACACATTCTTTAAAACAACTTCCTACCTTTGCATACTTTCAGAACTTTCGCATTTACATATAATAGTATGGCTAAAACCGAAGAATTACAAAACTTGCCGGAGAATAAAGAAATATCGTTTGAAGAATTCAAAAAAACAGTACTCAACGATTACCGTATTGCCCATGAAAGCCGTGAAGCCAGTTTACTGGGCCGGAAAGAAGTGCTTTCAGGCAAAGCCAAGTTTGGTATTTTCGGCGATGGAAAAGAAATAGCCCAGATTGCCATGGCTAAAGCTTTTAAGCGTGGAGATTTCCGTTCGGGTTATTACCGCGACCAGACCTTTATGTTTGCTTTGGGTGAACTAACACTTCAGGAATGGTTCGCCGGCCTTTACGCCCATGCTGATATTCAGGCAGAACCAAGTTCTGCAGGAAGACAGATGGGTGGCCACTACTCTACCCAGAATATTAACCCTGATGGTACATGGAAAGACCTTACTTCTAAATACAACTCATCGTCTGATATTTCCCCTACCGGTAGTCAAATGCCCAGGCTTTTAGGACTGGCTTTGGCTTCAAAACTATTCAGGCACAACCCTAACCTGCAAACGGCAGCATTTGAAAAGTTCAGCAAGCAGGGAAATGAAATAGGATTCGGTACAATTGGCGATGCCAGTACATCTGAAGGGCTTTTTTGGGAATCAATAAACGCAGCAGGAGTTATGCAAATACCTATGCTCGTGTCAATATGGGATGATGGATACGGAATTTCAGTACCTAAGAAATACCAGACCACCAAAGGTGATATTTATGAGGCCCTAAAGGGTATGCAGCGCGATAAAAAAGCCCCTGGCTATGATATGCATAAAGTAAAGGCATGGGATTATTCTGCTCTTTGTGAAACGTACGAAAAAGCAGCCGAAATATGCCGTACTGAGCATGTACCTGTTTTAATTCATGTGGAAGAGGTAACCCAACCACAGGGCCATTCTACATCAGGCTCTCATGAACGTTACAAATCTCCCGAGCGCCTACAGTGGGAAAAAGACTTCGACGGTATTAAGAAAATGCGCGAATGGATTTTAAAATTCGCCATTGCCAATGAAACCGAATTGAACACCATAGAAGAAACTGCAAGAGAAACTGTTAAGGAAGCCCGTAATAAAGCATGGGCTGCTTATCTTGAACCTATAAAACAAGAAATTGCCGAAGGTATTGCTCTTATTCAATCGGTAACTGAAGGCACACAGTATAAAGATGCGACCGATAAATTCATTGCAGAAATTAAGGCTGCCAAAGACCCGCTTCGTAAGGACCTTCTTATCGCCACAAAAAAAACCTTACGACTTACTCGTAATGAAAATTCACCTGCACGTGAAAATTTGCTGAAATTCTGCAAAGAATATGAAGCCATAAATATTGAACGGTACGATTCATTACTATATACCAATCATGCACTTTCGGTTGGCGAAATAAAACCTGAATATACTACCGAAGAAACAGCCAATGGCCATGAAATACTCAGAGATAATTTTGATGCCATATTGGGTAAGTACCCTGAAGTGGTAATATTCGGAGAAGACTCAGGAAAACTTGGCGGCGTAAACCAGGGACTTGAGAACATGCAGAAGAAATATGGCGAAGACAGGGTATTTGACACAGGTATTCGTGAAGCAACTATAATTGGCCAGGCAATAGGGCTCGCATTACGTGGCCTTCGCCCCATTGCTGAAATTCAATATCTCGATTACCTTCTTTATGCTTTACAGGTATTAAGTGACGACCTTGCCACACTTGCTTACAGAACAAAAGGAACACAATATGCTCCCGTAATTATACGCACCCGTGGGCACAGGCTTGAAGGCATATGGCACAGCGGTTCACCAATGGGAATGATTATTAACTCCTTACGTGGTATTTATGTATGCGTTCCGCGTAACATGACTCAGGCAGCAGGATTTTATAATACCCTTCTTTCTTCCAATGAACCTGCCATTGTAATTGAGCCGCTTAACAGCTATCGCCTGAAGGAAAAACGTCCTTCTAACTTCGGTGAGTTTAAATTACCATTAGGTGTTCCGGAAATTCTTAAAGAGGGCAATGATGTTACTATTGTGACCTATGGCCCGCTTTGCAGAATAGCTATGGAAACTGCAACACAACTGGCCGAAGTAAACATATCGGTTGAAATAATAGATGTGCAGACGTTATTGCCCTTCGATATAAACAGCACCATTGTTGAATCGTTAAAAAAGACCAACAGGGTACTTTTCCTCGATGAGGATGTGAAAGGTGGTGCCAGTGCATTTATGATGCAGAAGGTACTGGAAGAACAGGGAGGATACCAATACCTTGATTCAGCACCCAGAACATTGACCGGAAAAGACCATCGTCCCGCTTATGGTTCCGATGGAGATTTTTTCTCAAAGCCTGCAGTGGAAGATATTTTCGACGCAGTCTATTCTATTATGAACGAGGTTGATCCTGCATCTTATCCTGATATTTATTAAGAAATAATTTCACTGATTTTATAACGTAAGCAAGGCTTACCCCCCTATTTATATTTTATGATAACAGAAGAACAGATTAAGCAAGCTAAGGAGCGCTTTGACGCGTTGAGGGGGCATCTTTGACATCGAACGACGCTTAACGAAGATAGCCGAA
>Ga0206855_10037_pt1 | contig 41430 bp, 21 predicted proteins | sample Alteio_BWOrgCont_51_FD_152637 | JGI IMG/M metagenome (GOLD analysis project Ga0206855, IMG submission 152637) | Enriched cells from forest soil in Barre Woods Harvard Forest LTER site, Petersham, Massachusetts, United States -... | ecosystem: Environmental > Terrestrial > Soil > Temperate forest >...
GCCGACAATGGTCCCGCTGTTATTTACGGCGTTCGCGCCGCCTTGCAAGCCATGGTCGGCGGGTCCATTCAGATCGCCCAAGTCCTGCATGATTCCCCCCACCGAGGAGAGGAATGGATTGACGGTCTGCCCGTCGTCTGCCTGGCTGGAACTGCCGACAATCACGTTCAGATTATTGATACTTTTCGCGGTGCTGCCTTCCGTTCCGCCGGGAAGCGTGCCCATGCTAACCATCGTCGCCCCCGCGACCCCGGTGCGGATGTAAAAAGCACTGCCGGCCGATTCTTGCGTGCCAACGACGACGCCCTGGTCGTTTATCCCGTAGGCATAACTCAATCCGGTGTCCCCCGGCGCGAGATCGATCATGTGGCCGCCGGAGTACAAGAAGGCGTGTTGATCCCCGTTGGTGCTGGTGGCTTCGCCCGCTATCTGATTATGGATATTGATGGAGTAAGCCTGGCTTTCGGATCCCGGCTCATTGTACCCCAAATCACCCAGGTCGGTGATGGTATATTGGAGGGTGGCGGCGGCGTGCAACGCGGCGGTTGAAGCCAGTAAAGCCGCCGGCAAAAGCAGCCGGGCCTTGGAAAAATAACGGGGTTTCATATTCGGTGGAAGGCAGATTTTTTACTCCATTAGAAACTTGACCGGAATGGTATCAAACGCGATTTCCCATCCGGTTTCCTGCCCGCGACCAGCGCGGGCCTTGATTGCGATTCTCTGCCCGCCCGATAAATTTGCAAGTCTTTTTCGGTTGCATTTTTGAGACCGGGGCGGGTGCATTTACGATATACGAGCCACAGGGTGGCGGCCAACCATTGAATTACGATTGGGGAATGGAAAATCGGAATCCGCTTCCGCCGTCGTTGAAACTATGGCGGGACAAGACGGCGCGACAAGAGCGGAAACGGGGGCGAGGGCGAGGAGGAGTAATTTTGGATTGCACCAACCGGGAGGGGAGGCATCGGTCCGGAGAATTTAAGGCCTCTCACCTCGGTCCTCTCCCCGTTTGGCGGGGAGAGGAGGAAACGGTTCGAGCCGGACTGGCCATCGGGGAATTGCGGGTGTGGAGTGCGGATTTTGGGAAAAGGCGGGGGCGATGGGCGATCCGCATGACCCCCTCATCCTAGCGTGGACTCACTCGCTCCCGCTCGTTCGGCCTGGCGGCCTCCGGCGATGCCGAATTCCCTTTGCTGCTTCCCAAGCAACAAAAGTCACCCCAAGGGGGCGAAGGAACCGCGATTGCCGGTGCGGCGCGCACGGAGTGACGCGCCCCATTTTTCGGTGAGGGCGAGGATAGATGACGTGGCTGGGTTTTTAGCCACGGATTTTCAACAGATCAAACAATTTCGCGCGGGGTCATTTAAACCCGAAGGTCCCGGAATCGCCGCCATCGTAAACGCCGATGAGGTAATTGTTGACCTCGTAAACCCCGTCCGATTTCGTAGTGAACGTCGGCTGGAAATAATCCACTTTTGACGTCGTTGTGTTCGTCACCGTGATCATCGCCGCGATCGGGCTGGCTTCCTGCACCACGTAAGTATTGGTGGTGGCGGTCCCATCCGAGTCGGTGACGATGACCCCGGTGCTGCTGGTCATTTTGACCGTGGTCACCTTGCCGCTGTAATTGGTGGCCGTGAACGTATGCCCCGACCAGCTCGTTGGCAGATTACTTGCGGTGAAGGCCACCGCAAAGTCGCCATAATCTCCGGAAGTAAAGTTCGTGAACGTCCCTTCGTTCGCATTCGTATAATCCAACTGGATGGCGCCCTCACCACGGGCCAGCAGCGGCGGCAGGACAAAGGTCATGCTCAAATCCGCCACATTCGTCGCGGTCTGGGTATAGTCATAAGTGCCCGTGCCCGAATCGCCCGCCGAATTGGTGTCCGTCTGGCTGAAAGTGGCCGTATCAAAACCCACCGTGATGGTGTTCCCGCCGTTGGGCGTCACCTCGGCCACCTTGCCGACGAGGGACGCGGGCGCCCAATCCGGCGGCAGCACGCCGGTGAAACTCACGCTGTTCGTTTTGGAGATGTTGCCGGCGTTGTCCACGGCGTAGGCCTGGACGAGGTTGGCGCCGCCGACCACCGGCAGGCTGTTGCTCCAACTGGTCGTGCCGGTGGCAAGGTTCCAGCCGCCGTCGTTGATTTGCACATAGACGCCGCCCACCGCCACGTTGTCCGCCGCCGTACCGGTCACGGTGATCGTCGCGTTGCTGTATTTTTCATTCGCCTTGGGCGCGGTGATGACCAGCGTGGGCGCAGTGACATCCTTGAAATTGGCGATGATGGCAAGCCCGGGAACCATCGTGAAGGTGAGCTTGGGATTGGCGGTCATGGTCACGTCGCCGCTCCAGTATTCGAAGGCGAAACCGCTGTCGGCCTTGGCATCCAGGGTGTAACTGGCGTTTTCAACCAGTTCCTGCCCGTTGCTGGCCCCGGAGACGGTGCCATTGCCACCGGTGATGGTCAGCGTCAACGGGGTGGTGACAATATAGGTCAAGCTGACCGTGTTCGTCTTGGAATGGTTTTCAGAGTCATCCACGGCATAGGCGGAAATGGAATTGGAGCCGGGAACCAGCGTGACCGATGCGCTCCAGGTGGTGTTGGACAACGTGGCGGCAGCCGGGGCGCCATTGACGGAGATCACCACGTTTGAGACCGCGACATTGTCCGTGGCCGTGCCGGTGACGGTGGCCTGGTCAGTGTAGAACTTGCTCCCGGTCTTGGGCGCGGTGATGGTCAGTGTCGGCGCGGTGATGTCCGTGAAATTGGCGACGAACGTGAGGTTGGAGGCCATGACGAACTTCAGTGTGGCTCCGTTGGTGATGACGTCGCCTTGGCCGTCAGTCCAATTCGTGAACGCAAAGCCCTTGGCGGCTTTGGCGGAGATCGAATCGCTTGCTCCGAGCGGGTGCACGGTGGAGCCCAAATAACCGGCGGTGACCGTGCCGGAAGCCGGCGGCTGAACGCTGACCTGGAGCACGCTTACCTGTGCCGGATTGGACTCGGATCCTAGAGACGTCGCGAACATGGGCTCGCTAAAGGCCGAGCCGCCCAGCAAGAGATCGGGCCGGAAGTCGCCATTGAAATCCGCGGTGAGAATGGAGGGGCTGTAGGTCGATGAGACCGCGACCCCCTTGGGATCGAGGCTGCCGCCGCTCGAGAACCCGCCTTTGCCGTTGCTTAATAGAAAGTAGAGCGGGGTGGTTATTTCCGTGACGGTGTTGACCACGTTCGTCACCGCTGCTCCGGCGACGATCACGTCGTCCTTTCCATCGCCGTTTAGATCGACCACGCAGATGTTCCCGCAGGTGTTCGCGCCGACGGTGGAGGAGATTGGAGTCGTGATGGCGGCGTCAAATGATCCATTGCCCACGCCGGGCAGGACACTCAGGCCGAGGCCGGTGCTGGTGAGGACGTCCGGCTTTCCGTCGCCATTGAAGTCCCCGACGGCCGCCCAGTAGCCGCCCGTAATCGTGTTAGTCGTTGCAGCCTGAAAGGTGCCGTCGCCGTTGCCTTTTGAAAAGCTCAACTGTCCCTGGCTGACCCCCACCACATCCAATTTCCCGTCGCCGTCAAAATCCGCGAGGAGAATGTTCGCGCCCCCGCCGGAGAAAGTGGTTGGTGATTGGAAGGTGCCGTTGCCGTTGCCGATAAATATCTGGTCGCCGTAAATGATGTCCGGGATGTTATTGCCCTTCAAATTACCGATCCCATAGGGCTGTGCGGTCCCGAGGATGTAGGCCGGCGGCGCTGACGGGACGGGGAGCGAGACGGCGCCCAGGCTCGGGCCGTACTGGGCCGCTTGAAAGGTGCCGTCGCCATTGCCGAGGTAGACGGCCCATTGCGCCTGCCCCGCGCTGATTGAGAACACCAGCAAGTCAAGATTTCCGTCGTGATTAAAATCGGCGGTGCTGAGGTACACCGTCGTATTCGCGGGCTGGGAGATCGTATCGATGGTCGTCGAGGGAAAGAAGTCGCCATCCCCGTTGTTTTCCCAAAGCGTCAAAGTGGTGGAATTCGCACCGGGGTAGGCATCGGCAGTGATGATCTCGGTATACCCGTTGGTAATGAAATTACCGGTGGCGACCGCCTGGCTCGTTCCCAAAGTCGCGTTGATCGTCGGCAGCGGAAAGCTGACGCTGGCCGCCGGGCAGACGAGGGCGCAAAAAAAAGAGATGATCACGAGCGATTTCGCCACGGCGCGGGGAGTGGATCGATCAAAAAAAAGAGTTCTATGAGTCATAGGGTAAAATTTCGGCTGCGTTGCGCAAGAGCATCGGCGTTGCCCTCTGGTTTCCTTGTTGGTTTTTTTCACTCGCGAATCTGCTCCAAGAAACGAACCTGGTCAATGGGAAAAGAAGAAATCCCTTTAAGTTCCGGAAAATCACCGGTTCAACTGGAAACCGGACTTTAACCACGGAGGGGTGAATTTTAACCGCAAAGAACGCAAAGGGGTGGTTGCAGGTTGAAAGTTGAGGGGGATTTCGGATTTTTAACCGCGAAATATACGAACCACGCGAACCAAAATGCCAAAGCCTTTTTTCGCGTATTCCGGCCGATGATCGGCACCACGGGCACCGCGAGCAAATTAAACGCAGAGGGGCAGAGAACGCGGAGCAGCGCAAAGGTGCGAGCCGCACGGGGTCAGAGCTTGACTGGCTAATGTCTTTAACCAATGGATGGCGAGCCAATTAAAAAGGAAAAATTAAAAAAGCCAAGGCGAGGGCGCTCGATTTACGATTGATGGTTTGGGGAGGTGAAATCGGTGAATTGTTACATTGTTGAAGAGATCTCTGCAAAACCGACCGGCTGGGCGGTGCGGACGAAAAAGCGCCAGAGGGCTGGCGCAGTCCAAGACGCTTGCGCGTTGGCCACTCCTTCCGAATTTAGCGGTGCGTTTTGGTCGAGGCGCAGCCTCGACACTACACCTTTAGCAGAGGTCTCCTTTGGGGCAGGGGCGGATCCCGGAAAGTTTGGGTGGCGCAGCAGTCCGAGCCTGACGGGGTCATAGCCTGACGGGCTACCGGGGGAATTGTTTTGACGGGCATTGCTTTCATCTGATCACAACCCCGGTGGTTCCTTGCGACCTCGACTTCGCCCGGTCGCGGACGGCGCAGCGCACCGTCCCTACCATTTTTTCGATGAGGATTACGGTTTATGATTTGGGAAAGAAACGGGCCGTTTGTCTGTAGATGGCAGATTTGAATTTTTGAAGGGGACAAGCTGCATATTGCAATTCTCTTTATGCATTCTGCGGGTTCTTCTTTTTATAACTCGCGTTTTCCACCGGTTTTCCACCGTATAAAGCGCTGTGAACCCCTTTTTTTCGCCGTGGCACATAACTAGCAACCCCCAATGAAAACAGTTTAAGGCAAAAATTATGAAAAAAATAATCGTACTGAGCGTTTTGGTTTCAGGCATTGGTTTTGTGCAAGCACAGGACGCAATGTTTCAAGCTTCGCTGACGCCCGATATCGCCATCTACCCGAGAAGCACGGAGATCCATGGCCTTTCACTGGATATTTGGGGTGAAAATCCACAGCACAGCATCAACCTGGGTTTGATCAACGGCAGCACGGGCGATAGCAGCGGATTTACCTGGGGGATTGTCAATTATGCGGATTCCTACTCGGGCGTCGCCTGGGGTGTTGCGAACTACAGCCGGACGAGCTTTGTGGGCTGGCAAATGGGCTGGGTAAATATTTCGCAGGGCGAGTTTGAGGGTTTTCAATGTGCGCGGCTGGTGAACTACGCGGAAAAATGCCAGGGACTGCAACTGGGTCTGGTGAACTACGCGCAGGAGCTCCGCGGCGTCCAGCTTGGGTTGGTGAATGTGGCCATGAACAATACATGGTTCACCGAGTTCCCGAACGAGGTGGCGACGGGTTTTCCGATTCTCAACTGGTCGTTTTAAATTCAACGCGGCTGGTTTTCCCGTAAAATCGGAAAAGGAGAATTGTTGAATTATTGAAGCAGGCGGAAGTGGCGCGCACCTGCCGCGAAGGGCGATCCAATTAAAAATTAAAAAGGTAAAATGAAAAAAACAGGAGGCAGGGCGAGCTTTGGATTAAGTAAACAAAATATTATTTAATTGTTGACAAAGTAAACTTTGTTGGGTATGGTGACAGCGGCAGTTTTTCGGAGTTCGGGTTGTTCTTTGACATAGGCACCAACCTGGTGCTGGGAGATGGGGTCCGAGCCGGACGGGCACGAGGCGGGGAGGGGGGCAAAACCTTATCCGCCAAGACGCCAAGGTCCTGGCGGACGGCCACCACCGGCGAGGTCGGGGGCGCATCGAGTCCGAGGGGGTCACCCTAGTCAAACTTGATCGGGGTTTCAGGTTGAAGGACTGGGGGCTCTCAATTGGGGCGGCGGAGCACCACCGCCAAATCAGGCGGAATCGGGCCGAATCAAGGTAAATCAAAAATGATGACAACGAACGCAAAAAGGACGCATAAGCACAACAAAGCACGGAAAAGGACGGAATGAAACGAATAGTACGTCAAAAATAATTTTGCGACTTTTGCCGACTTTTGCCGGGTTTAACAACTTTTAACAAGTTCAAATAGTCCCACTAAAATTGTGACGTGTGATAAGGCCTATCTTCGCAAGCTGCTGCTGTTGGTGGTTTGGCGCTCGAACACGGCGAGCATCGTGTAATAGTTGTCGGTCAGAAAACCTTCGTAGCCTTTCGCGGTGCCGTCCCACATCCGCCAGTCGTTCGAGAAGCCCAGGGCATTGCGCCCTTCAAATCCGCCGCGGCTGTATTCCGCCAGCATCGGGAATAAGATCGCGTCGGCGGTGTCACGCCGGCCGAGATCGTAGAGGGCCGCGAGCGTGAAATAGGCAAAGCAACCGGTGGCGCCGCCGTTTTCATATTTCTGAAAGCCGTCGGCATTGTCCGGGCGCACGCCGCCCCCGAAATGGCCGTCGGGCGTCCGGTGAACGTAATCTTTCAAGGTGACTGTAATCAAATTTCCCGGCAGCCCCATGTTAAAATTCGTGTAGCCGACTTCGCTCATCTTTGCCATCAGTTTGTCCATGATGGCCCCGGCCTTGGCCGGTGGCACCAGCCCGTAGCGGATGGCGATGCCGTTCACCCAGAGAAAATAATAATCGTGCAACTGGCCATCGGCGCTGCGCCAGCCGCCGATGACGCCGGTGGCCGGGTCGTAGAAAGTTTTAAAATACGCAGCCTTCAATTTTTTGGCGGCGATGCGATAATGCTTCGCGTCCTTCGTTTTGCCGAGTTGCGCGGCCATGTGCGCCATGCAGCCAAGAGAACGGTAGGCCAGTGCGTTGCCGTAGGCGTCCTCGTAGCCGAACCCGATGGTGTCCCACCAATTCGCCGGGCGTATCTTGGGAAATCCCGGCGGCCAGGTGCCGGAGTTTCCGCTCATGATATATTTGACCAGCCCGTCGCCGTTCGTGTCGGTGGCGAGCATCTTGTCCGCCCAGCCCTTGATCTTCGTATAGTTGGTGGCCAGCCACGCATCGCTGCCGCCGCCGAGGACACAATCATCCGCCGCGATGAGGAACGACGGGAATGTGTCCGACGATTCGGCGGGAAAATTTCCTTTAGCCGGCATCCCGTAAGCCCTGGCTCCCGCAAAAATGGCATCCAGGGTTTGCCGCACCACGTCAAGCGCGGTCAATCCATCCGCCAGCGGCGGCGTCTTTAGCGCGATGTCCGCATATTCGTAATAGCAGAACGCGCACGAGGTGCTGCCGCTGTTGTTGGCCAGTTGCCGGCTGCCGGGATTGAGCTGCAACACGTCCAGCCAGTTGCGGCGAAAGCTGTCAAAGCGATGGTCGTCCGCGATGCCTGGTAGATCCGGATAGATCGCCGTCACTTCGAGACGATATTCCACCTGCGGAGCCGCCGCCGTTGCCGCCGGAAATTTCACGGTGATTCCGCCCTTGCGGAGCGAGGTGTAACCGAGCGTGGCGTCCTCTGCGCCCGTCGCCGTGATCCGCAGCGAACCTTGACCCGGCAGATGCAGCAGCGCCGGCAGTTGTATGACCCCGTTGCTGTTGATAATCCCCAAAACCGTGGCGTGACACCGGGTGTCGTCAAACTTCAGCGAGAGCGCGGCGGGCGCGCCGGCCTCACTCCATTGCGAAATGAACGTCATACCACCTTCATTCACCGCCACGGTCCACGGCGGCGGGGTGTCGGTTGACTGGCCAACGCGGCGGTAATCCACTTTTGTTCCGCCGTCATTGGTTGAAACCGTGGCCGTAAAATCGATGTTGGATGCAGTCAACTCGTGCAGAACATTTGTTCCGCGCTTGCCAAGTCCAAGGCCGTCCACATCGAGCGCGGCCAGTCCGGGGGCCTGGGCGTCCAGTTGAACATCGAGCTTCGCCGAAGCAAAATGGAACGGATCCGCTTCTGTGGCCGGCTGGGCGGTCGCGCCGACCGGCTGGTTCAAAATCAAAAAAGCGGTCAATAATCCAGCGACATATCCGCCCGGGCTGTAGCGGCAGGCATCCCTGCCTGCTGTAGAGGGCGGCATCTTGCCGCCCGGAAAAAGCGTCCGCAGGGTGAAACGCCCGGATTCAACCGTGGTTTTCCCGATGGCCAAGCGGTTCCGCCGGGCTGGAAGCCACAGCTTTACGTCCGCCAAGATGGCCGACGCTACTATTTTTAGACAGCCTCTTGCTAAAATATTTTGTTTTTTCATGGTAGCGGGTCAAACATCAAAGCTGAGAGCACGGCGGTGGATTTATTGTTCAAATTGGCAACTTGTATCCGGATGTCGCCGGAGAATTTAAACTTCAACCATTTCCCCAGGGCAAAACCCTCCACGTTGGTTGCCGGCACCAAAACATTGCCGGCCAGGTCTTGAACTTCGATGGACTCTTCGCGCCCTTTCTTATCGTAATCGCATGCGTAGAGCGAGAGTTGATGCGGCTCGGCGTCGCCGGTGTAAATGGTGATTGAACCTGAATTCGAGGTATCCACCGCGCCGAGGTAGCGTGCGCAGTAAGAGATCGGGCTGGTGAGCAGGGTCGAGGGCGTGGCCCCTTTCCAGAGCGACAACTGCCGGTTGGTGAACCCCTCGTAATCCACGGCGCACAGGTAATCGGGCATGGCATGGCAGTCGCGACCATAAAAATAGCGGAGCAGGATGAAACCATCCGTACCGTAAGTGTTATTCGTCGGCCAGTTGCCTTTGGTGATCTCATCGGTTCCCAGCAAGACCGCCGTGGACACAGGCAGGTTGGTTCCGGTCGTTGCCTTCACGGTTTTGGAAAACGGTCCGGCGGCTCCGGAGAGGTTCACCGCCGTCACCCGATAATGATACGTGGTGCCCGGCTTCACCCGCGAATCGCTGAAGCGGCCCGTGTTGCTGCGACCCAGCACGGTTGAACCAGAAAACTTCGAGGTCTCGCTGCGTTCAACCTGGAAATAATTTATCTGGTCAGCCGGCTTGGCCGCGTCCCATTGCAACTCCACCAAGGAACTGCCAGCCGTGGTTGCGGTCAAATTTTTGACCGGCGCGGTTTTGGTCGCCGGATGATCGACGTAGCTATAGACCCAATAATAAAATTCGTTGATCTCGGATTTGTCACCGCCGGCATTTTCCACCCGCACGTGCAATTGATGTTTGCCCTGCGTGTAGGCGGCGGGGATTTCGAAATCATCGTCCATCCAGCCTTCGTAGGCGGGGGCGCACGAATAGGTGCACACATCCCAAGGCCGTTCATCCACGCGGACACCGTCCACGTACACCCACGCGTGTTGTAATCCGTTCTCCGGGCGATACAACCGGCGGCGTAGTTTCACACCGTCGTTATCGGGCGAAATGTTGACGGTGAATTCGCTGCGGCCCGTGAAGGCGCGACCATCGTCCGAACAGGAATCGTATTCGTAGTTGCGCTCATAGCCGTCGTAGCTGCTGTGGCGGGTTCCGGACCAGGTCTGGCCGGTGACGGAATACTGGTGGGCCGCTTCGGCGGCCGGGTCGCCCACATCCAGTTGATCGGTCAGCAACAGATTGCCCGCCGAAGCCTTCTTATAATAAAAAACCACGGCGTCGGTTTCGCCGCCATTGTCGTGGCCGCCTTCGCGGGAGAACTCGTAATTGATTTTGATGTGCTGGTTGAAGAGGTAGGAATCGTTGTAGTAAAAGCGATACGCGGTTTGATAGCCGTTGACCAGTCCGCCCCAAAGCGGTTTCTGATACGCGTCGCCGCCGAAGCCCTGGTTGTGGTCGTCTTCCGTGCCGTCGCCGTGGATCTGCGGCGTGCGGCTGCCGTCGATGTACGTGAACTCATCGCCGTCCATCGCGTATAGGTTGGAATAAAAAGAAAGCCCGACGACTTTGCCGCGGCCGCTTTCCTCAAACGCGGTGTTGAACAGACCGTGTCCGGGATCACGCGCCAGTGTCCGTTTGGCGCAAAAATATCCGGCCTGTTCGGCGGGGTAAGTCAGCACGTCCGCCGGTTTGTATTCGATCTCGCACGAAACCGACTTCAAGTCCTCGCCGGTGTTGTTGGCGAGTTCAAGGCGCGCCGAATGCCAGTAAGGCATGGGCCAGTAGCAATAGAACTGATGATTGGTTCCGTCGAAACCGTAGAAGAGGGTGCGCAGCGACAGGTCCGGTAAATTTGTGCAAGTGGGATACGTTTCGCCGCCGCCGCCGAAGAAAAGTCCGAGCGGCATTTCCACCGCGGGACGTTTGGCCCCGTCCCAATAAATGCGCAGCGTGGTGTGGTAAAATTCTTTTCGCCCGTAAGGATCAAGCTGAAGTTTGATGCTGGCGATTGAACCGGCGCCCTGCAGCTCCGCCAGAACGGCGGTTTTGCCATCGGGAATCGTGATGGAATTGGAGATGGTGACATTGCCGGTCGCGGACTTGGGATCGGAACCAAGATTGGTCCACTGATTTCGTACTGTCGCGCTGTCCAGTTCCGGCCCGGCCCAGGTCGTCACGCCATTGGTATTTGGATAGGTCAGATACGTGTATTGATACCAACAGCCGTTCGGATCGGGCAGCAAGCTGAAGTCACCCGTCGTGGTCACCTTCAAATGTTTTTTGAAGGCGAACGGGTAGTAGAGAATCCCAAAGCGCGGACGCGGATCCAGAAAAGCAAACGGTTCGGTGAAGGGCGCAAGCTTGCCGCCAAATAAATCATCAATCGTCGCGTCCACGCGCGGTTTCGATTCGTCATCGAAATAATATTTGATGTGCGCCTGGCCCGCCTGCTTTTTACGGCCGCGCGACCAGACGTTGATCTGCTGGCGATAAAGACAGCCCGGCCCATAGGCGTCAAAAATCACATACTCGCCATTGGTATCGATGTACTTGGTGTAAGCCCTGCGGAAATTCCCGTCGTTATTGGAGCCGCTCGAATCATACGAACTGGACTGTCGGGTTTCCGTGCCGTCCGGCAGGAAGAGCGGAAGCAATTCGGGATGTTCCATGGTCTCCAGTCCGGGTGTGGTCAGGGCAGCCACCGCGCCGCCGGCGGCAACCGGCGGCAGCGCCAAACCTAGCAAGAAAAGCGATGCGAGGGTTGCGCTTTTTAGCGAATGTTCCAACCGGATTATTTTCGATTTGTTTGTCATGCGACCAAAAATGTACGTACTCATTTTGTACTCTGCTGGCTTGTTCCATCGAGGTTTTGCCCTGCTTCTTGAGTGGAACATGGCTGTGGTCCGAAACTGTAAACCCAATAGTGGAACTCATTAAGTTCCGGCGATGCTGTAGGGTCGGCTACATATTGGACTTTGACCTGGATTCGTTGTTTACCCCGCGTGTAGCGTGCCGGAATATCGAAATCCGTATCGCGCCAGCACTGGTTCTCCGGCTCGTTCGACAGGTCGCTTAGCAGCCATGGTCGTTCGCCAACCTGCCGGCCATCCACCCAGACGCGCGCCAATTGCACCCCATGATGACGTCGATCAACCCGGCGCCGCAATCGGACTCCGTCATTGTTGGGGTCAATCGCCACCAGGAACGAACTCGCCCCGGTAAAAGCGCGTCCATCATCCGTGACGACGTGAAAATCGCGCTTCTTTTCAAAACCGTCATAGGCGCTCGTGAGTGTGGCCTGCCAGGTTTGGCCGGTGACCTGGTAGTCATGGGCGCGTTCCGAATCGCCGTTGCCCACGTCCAACTCGTCGGTTTGGTGAAGATTTTCCATTCCATCCCGCAGATAGTAGAAGACGGTGCTCTCGGTTTGGGCCCACTTGCGGTCGCCGAAATGGGCACATTCGTAGAGGATGTTAATGTCGTGATGAAAAACGTAACTGTCGTTCAGGTAAATCCGGTAATCCTGTTGAATCCCCGCAAAGTCACCCCAGCGGGAGAAACTGCCCCATAACGGCTTGTGGTAACGGTCATTGCCCCAACCTCCGTTGTGATCGTCTTCGGACCCGTCACCATGGATTTGCGGCGTGAGACTGCCGTCCATATACGTGAATTCATCGCCGTCGGGAGACCAGTGGTCGGCAACAAAGGTCAACGCGACGACCTTGCCCCAGCCGCGCTCGGAAAAAGAATGGACGAACAAGCCGGCGTTATTGGTTTCTGCGTCCAGTGTGCGCCGGGCATGGAAGTAACCGGTTTGTTCCGCCGGATAAGACAACACTGAAGCCGGTTTATAGTCCACCTGCAAGGTGAGCGACTCGATATCCGTGTTGGTATCCTGATTCTCGACCACAATGCGCGCTGATTTCCAAAATGGCATCGGCCAGTAGCTATAGAAGGTGCCATTGGCTTTGTTGTAGCCGTAGAGGAGTGTCTTCAAGTCCAGATTCCAAATTTGATCACGGTGAGGAAACAAGCCGCCTCCGCCGCCAAATAAATTGCCCAACGGCATTTCTACGGCTGGCGTCGCCGCGTCATCCCAGTAAATGCGAATGATGGAGTGATAAAAAGATTCAGCGGTAAAAAACGGTTGAAGTGAGAGATGCAACGCGGTCAATGAACCTTCACCGCGGAAATTGAGCAGCTCCACGCTCTGGCCATGCGGAACTGTCACCGTCTTGGTAAGGATTTGATTACCCTTATCCGGCTTGGGGTCCTGACCCAAGTTTTGCCATTGAGCCACCACGTCCTTCACATCCGCCTTTTTGGTCCAGGAACGGACGTGGGTATCGGCCGGCAGCAACTGATAGGTATATTGGAACCAGGCACCGCCTTTGCCGGGCGGCTCGATGGCCGGAGACAAAGTGACTTGCAGCCGTTTCTTAAACGGCATCGGCAGATAGCAAACGCCCATCCGGTCTAACAGATTAGTGCGATGGGGATTTATGAGATCATCAAAAAAACTGAGAGGCGGAACAAACGGGGCCGTGTACCCTTTCCTTCCCCAGAATTGATCAACGGTCATCGAAATGCCCGGCTCCTTCTCTCCATCGAAGTAGTAGTGGATCCAGGTCTTTTTCGGGTCCAGCTTGCTTTTCCAGAGGTTCATTTGCTGGCGGTAAAGACAGCCCGGGCCGTATTCGTCAAAAAAAACCATTTCGCCCCGATCGTTGAGGCGGCGGGACCAGGTCTCCGGCACAGTTCCGTCCTCATTGCCGCCCGAGGGGTCATAGGAGGAGAACTGCCGCGTTTGCGTCCCGCTGGGGGGCAGCAACGGCAGACACTCGATTTTTTGCATGGCCGGCAAACCGGCCGGGGGCACAGTGGCTGGTGCAAGACCACCGAACGCCTCGAATTGCGCAAAGACCAGGCAGAGCAAGCAGGTGCGAAGAAAACTAGCTATCATATTAAAACAAGACTGGTCTGGAAAAAGTGTTCTGTCGAACTAGAAAGTCGCCGCGCCATTTCACAATTCACCCCTCCCCAGTTCAAAAAATGGCTGAATTTGGCCGTAAAATGGAATGTTTCTAGCATGGAGGTTATTTGGTGAGCTTGTTATATCAGCCATGCACCTGTCACCCCATACCCTCATTTGAGGGTATGGACGGAACAGGCTTGTTAAGTTAGTTTTAGCCATCAATCTCCTAGAAAAACTGAATTGCGTAACTCGTTTCAACCTGCCCTTCAAAAATTTTTAATCCGAAAACCGAACTGCCAACGCCTTGCTATAAAGGAATTTGAACCCAACCCAAAATTAAAATGAAACCCCCCCTAAACTTGCTACTGACGACGCTGATAGTGGGATTCGGCTGCTCGATCGCGAATGCGCAAACGATTTATACCAACTTTTTAATCTATTCCAACAGTTTCAATCCGGCGGGAAGCGCGGTCACGGTCCACAAAACGGCACCTGCCTACGCCAGCACCAATTGGGTTTTGGGCGGCACCAATACCGCCCTCTGGAGCGTAAATTTTAGCAACACTCTCACGGGGTTAGCCAACAGTGCGGATGGCACTCTGTTGCAGAACGGAACCCTGGGAACCAACGCAGGTTGTGCGCTGCTGCCTTTCCGACCGCAATCCGGTCATATTTATGACATGAACGCCTCGGTCAGTGTGCCGATCAACCAGTATAACTGGGTGGCGATGGGTTTCACATCAACGAACTTCATGACCAATAATCCGGGCTTTACGAGGTTCACGGATAATCCGCCGGCCGGATATGCATGGATGACTGTGCAGGGCAAATTACCGGCGGGGCCTGTGGTGTCGTATTTGGGGCGTGGAACGGGAAGTCCTTTAAACTCAACCCTCACGTTTAACCCGACGAATACCAGCCCGACCAATGGGACTTGCGTGCTGGACATCGTCTTGAACACCATGAATTCCAAGTGGAGTGTGGCCACTTACGTGAACGGATTGCAAGCCGGCACTAACGGTACTTATAGCGCCAATCCGACCCTCTGGTTCGCCGGCTTGGGTCAATCTTATCTTAGCGCGGGCGTGGGACCGACCAATATCCAGTGGAACTATTGGTCGCTGTTCGCCACCTGGCGTCCCTTTATTACCCAGCAGCCGATTTCACCATCTGTTTCCATGAACGGCCTCTACACCAATTCGGTGGCCGTGACTGCCGACCCGAACGGAGGGACGTTGTCCTACCAGTGGTATACCAACGGTATTCCGCTCGTCAACGGGGGAACCATCAGCGGGGGAACCAGCAGTCTGTTGAGCATTTATCCAGTATCCACCAACAATGGCGGTACCAATATCTCTTATTACTGCGTTGTGACGAACAATTACGGGGCGGCTACGAGTTCCGTGGGTGTTTTGAAGATTCTGCTGAACCCGGGAGTTATCGCCCAAATGCCCACCGCTTATACCAATAAGATTGCTTTGTTTGGCGGGACAAATATTTTGGGAACACCGTATCTCGGCTCATCTCCGAATTTTCAGGTTGTGGCGTCGGGTGCAACCCCTCTGGCATATTACTGGCAGACCAATGGCGTGACGGTCGGCGGTGCGACGAATGCCGGTTTTAGTTTCGCGAACTGCCAATGGAATAGTCCAACCAATTTCATCTGCGTCATCACGAATATCTATGGGGCGGCCACCAGCTCATGGTCAGTGGTTTATTTGCCGACTCCGCAAGCGCCATACCCACAAGCAGTATTGGCGGCGCAGCCGAACGATTTTTGGCGGTTAAACGAAACGGAAGTCGGCGGCGGTGATCAGAATGTGATCTGTAATGATTATCAAAGCGGCAACAATGGCCTGTATACCAACTCTGCTCTTGGCAAAACGGGATATAACGGTTTGGAGATGGCCGAGACTGCGGCGCAATTTTCAAGTTCATTATACACTTACAACAGCTACGCCGGCCAGATTCAGAACGTGGATTTTGCGACCAATGGGAACGCGGAATTCACCGTGGAGGCGTGGGCCAACGGCCAGTCCTATAACAATGGTTTGCCGATTGTCATCCAGGGTACTTATGGGTCAAGTGAAGCATTCAACTTGGGGGTGGATACGAACCTTGCGGGACCCTATTTCCAATTTTACGTCCGTACCGCGGCCGGGACGGTTTACAAGGCCGACTCTTTGGTGCCGGTGGGCATCAGCACCTGGAGTCATCTGGTCGGAGTTTGTGACGAGGCCAACAGCAACATCACGCTTTACGTCAATGGCACAATGGCCGCCTCGACGAACATCCCTGCCAACGCCGGGTTGTATGAAGCCTCGTCGCCGATTTCCATTGGCGGACAATTCAAGTCCACCGTGCCCAATCCGCAGTTTGCCGGTTATGTCGACGATGTGGCGGCATATAAATATGCGCTCACTCCCTTGATGGTCGCAACCCAATACATTGCGGTGAACAGCCTGCTGCCGGCCTTCTCACAAACCTTGCCGTCCAGTGTGACGATCAACGCCGGCGGCACGCTGGTCATACCGGCGAATCTGATTGGTTCACAGACCATGGGCTATTATTGGACCGATGTGAACGGCGGCACCAACGTGGCGGCGGGTACGACCAACGGTATTTTGATCAACGCGACGCTGACTTACCCCAATGTTCCCGTAAGTTGGAATGGCGACTCGCTCAGTTTGTATGTGACCAACAGTCTGGGTACAACCAATGTTTCCGTCAATCTCGTGGTGAATTCCGGCATGCCGCAAATCGTCACAAATGTCGTCAGTTGGTTCGGTGCGCTGCTTGGCGGCACGGGTTCCGACTCGGTCACGGTGGCCGGTTCGGTGCCGTTCGCTTATCAGTGGCAGTTCAACGGGACGAATTTGACGGACGGTGGCGGCATCACCGGCTCGCAAACCAGCGCCCTGAGCATCGCCAACGCGCAACCGGGCGATGAGGGCAGCTATCAGGTCATCATCACCAACACCTACGGCGCCGTCACCAGCAGCATCGCTTCCTTTGTCGTGGAGAATTACTTGCCGCTAGGCATCAACGGTACCGGGCCGGGCTGGACCTCGAGCCAGATCAATGGCAGTGCTTATACCATCCCTGTCATGACCAACGGCGTATTGACCTTGATTGACGGCGGCGGCAGCGAAGCGGACGCCTCCTTTTTCAGCATTCCACAATATATCGCAGCGTTCCAGGCCTCATTCACTTATCTGGCTACCCCGGTATCTCCCAATACCTCGATGGCGGATGGTGCCACTTTCTGTATCCAGAATGATCCCCGCGGTGCCGCCGCATTGGGCCACAACGGTGGCCAGCTCGGTGTCGGCACGCCGGGGCCGATTACGCCCAGTGCGGAATTGTGTTTCCACATTTACACGGGTTCGGGCGGGGTGGGATATGCCTTCACCACCGACGGAAATGTTCCCGCAAGCTTTACGCCGCCCGGGAATGTTGAACTGACCAACAATCCGGTTGATGTTTCGATATATTATGCCGCCGGGGTGATGTCCGTCACTTTCTCGAATGAAGTCGGCGGATATGTGTTCAACACCAACCTGGACATCGGCGATCTTACACAACTTGTCGGCGGAACCAACACGGCGTACGTCGGCTTCACCGGTGGCGATGGCGGCATCGCCTCGACCCAAACCGTATCTAATGTGAAGTTTGTGAGCATCCCGACCCAAACCCTGAATTTGTACGGTGCCAATGCGCTTATCTCCTGGCCGGGGTCGATTGTGGGTTATACCTTGCAACAGAATACTAATTTGGCGACGACCAACTGGTTGAATGTGACCAATCAAAACATCGAGACCAACAGTCTCAGTGTGCCCGCGAAAGTGGGTAACTTGTTCTACCGCTTGATTCTGCCATGAACCGGACAAATGTTCTAAATTGAAACAATCGAAATATACTAAGACGATAGACCAGGCTTCTATGACAATGAGATTGGCAGATAAAAAGAAAGTCCAGGGACAGAAGGCTTTTACACTGATTGAGCTGTTGGTGGTCATTGCGATCATCGCCATCCTGGCGGCCATGCTGCTGCCGGCCCTGGCCAGCGCCAAGGAACGTGGTCAGCGCGCCCGCTGCTTGAGCAACCTGAGGCAGATTGCCGTGGGGGCCATGGTCTATGCCACGGATAGTATGGACAAGGTGCCGACTGCCGGCACGGATTCATCAGGCGTGGTTCTTTTTGCAGTCCAATATTACACCACCGATCCGGTCATTGCTGCCTGGACCCAGGTGGGAGTCCCGTTAAATGCGACCAATGGACAACCCAGTGTATGGACTTGTCCCGATCGTCCGGGCTTTCCTAAACCGCCCGCTCCCGGTAGCAGCCAGACCTGCATCGGCTATCAGTACTATGGTGGGATTGCGAACTGGGTCAATTCTGTGTCCGGACCCATGCCCGGCAAGCCTTCCGCCAGCCCGGTCAAAGTCAGTACCTCAAAGCCCTCCTGGATGTTGTGCGCCGATCTGGTCGCGAATCCTGATGGCACCAAACCGACGCTTTGGTCGGATGGGTGGACCGGGGACCCAACCTTGGATCCATCTGGCTGGGCCTATCTGCCGGAACATAAAAGAGGCAGTGCGGCCATTCCCGCCGGCGGCAACGAAGTGTTCATTGATGGCTCCGCACAATGGGTCAAGGCCTCCGTCATGATGTATCTTCATTCCTGGTCCGATCCATCCACCGGCAGTCTGCGCTACCTGTATTTTTGGCAGGATGACCTTGGTCCGTTTTTTAATCCCTTGGTTGGCAGCATCAGAACCACCGGGCTATGACCGATTCGGTCTGTCCAACCAAGCTGCTGTCTGATGATCAGGAGAACCCGGAAGCCAGCCGGACGGAGGTTTGATGGCATCTTGGTAAAGTGAGGCTGAATCTTTTCCCTGTCGTTTTCCAAATGAATCAAAATGAATAATTGCATCATTTTTGCCTTGTTGATCGGGCTGTTCGAGTCTGCATCGCACGCGGAAACGAATTCATCGCCGACGGGATCTGAATCTTCGGGACTGCCGGCTGTTTTCGCTCTGCAATCTGACCGGCCGGGGAAACTTGCCTTCTTCGGCCCGGATAACGCCGGCCTTTTTGGCAAGGAGGTCGATGAGTCATTCAAGGGAACGCTTGCGCTGGATTATGTTTCCGTTCAGAACGGAATATTCCCCCCGGGCTTTCTCAATGCCTCGCCAACGAACCAGCCGTGGTATGGAACGATGTGGACGCGCGACGGCGGCACGTTCCTGCGGGAGCTGGTCGCGTGGGGTTATTACGAACATGCCTGCCAGGTGGCCCAACTAATGATGGATTATGTCGGCACAAACGGCGATGGCTTTGTTTCCTTTCCCCGGTTCATTGATCCGCGGGTAGGCCGCGTGGGCGGTTCGGAAATGGATGGCCAGACGGCGTCGATCATCGGCATGGTGGCCTTGTGGCAGCGGTTGCCGCCGGAAAATCCGTTCCGCCAGCGGCTTTATGAGTTTCTCCACCAGCCCTCGTCGCCCGTGCGCGGCATCCACCATTTTCTGGAATCCGGCCGCCCGTTGATTCCCGGCTCCGGCGAATTCGGCGGAGGCAAGGGCCATGAAAATTACAATGTCGTTCAAAACAATTTGTGTGCGCTGGCGTTGTTGAGCGCCGCCGACATGGAGGACCAGGCCGGGGATCATGCCGACGCAAAAATATGGCGCAAGGACGCCAGGACTTTGTTTGGCAACATCGAAAAATATTTGATCAATGCCAAGGGTTCCTGGATCTGGGGCATTGAGACGAATACGATGAAACCGAACAAGACGGATACCGATAGCGCCACGCTGGGAGGCAGTGGCGGCCTGAACGGCGTGGTTTCCATGTCGGCCGACGCGCTGGGATTTGATTCGTCCACCTGGCCGTGGCAGGGTGTCGTGGTCAACGGCGGCAAGACTTTCGATGAGCTTTACGCCTTCCCCCAGCGGAAGGAGCAGTTTGATAAATATGGTTTTTGGGCGCAGATGAACTATACGCACAAAGGTTTGCTCACCAGCCCGTCCTATGGACAAGGTTATGCCCTGCAAGACATGCTGTTGTTCGACAAAGTGGCGATGGCCGGGCACGGGGTCGATTTTCTGGCCCAAACGACTTATAATTCACCCGGTGTCATCTTCAGTTATACGAACCAGGATTATGGACGGCTCTCGCCATATTATTTCTACGAACGGATGTATTCACCCGATGCAAAAGGGCAGATTGAACTGACCGCCGGCTGCGGGCCGCTAAATCTGGTCAATGTCTCGGAGCCGCTCAAGGTGGCGCGCCTCATTGCCGGGGTCGATGACACATCGTCGAAAGTGGTGCAAATCATTCCGCGTGTGCCGCCGTCATGGTCTGGTTACCATTTGGAAGACTGGCCCATCCGCACCAGCCGGGGCATGGTGCGGGCGGACATTTCATTTGAGAGAAAAGACGGCCAAGACACCTTCACGCTTAAAGTGACGGAAGGCGGCGCGATTCCCAAACTCGCGGTGCGCCTGCCCGGGAACGGCAAAACGATCTGGAAACGGCAAAGCAACGTCACAGAATGCAAATTTGAATCTTCCGAAGCCGTCCAGTAACATTGCGGCAAGCTAAAAAAACCGGGAAGCCGGTTCCGTCCGTGTTTTTTACGACCCATGAAAAAAATTATTTTACTGTTTGCCTGTTGCCTGACCCTGGCCGCACGAGGCGCCGATACGCCGGCGGACACGCAGCATTACATTGACATCATCCGCTCGAACATTTTCCAGGATTACAAAGGCATGTTCAAACCGGCGAAGGGGAAATTTAAGCACGCCTTCATCACGCCGGGGAACAGTTCGTATCAGGACCAGTTGTGGGATTGGGATTCCTGGCTGACGGACATCGCCCTGCGGCAAATCCTTCTGGAAAACGGTTCGGCTGACGACAAGAAAGCCGCCGTCGAATACGAACAAGGTTGCATCCTGAACTTTCTTGATGTCGCGGCAAACGGTTACATACCGGTGGTCATCAACCCGAGCGGCAAAGGTTTTTTTGACAACGAAACGAACTTCATCCCGTGGCAGCACAACATGCACAAGCCGTGCCTCGCCCAGCACGCCGCCTTTCTGGTCAAGCTGAACGGCGGCGACGCCGAATGGCTCCGCGATGAGTTTCCCAAGATGCAGACCTTCGTGAACGCCTACTACAACCATTACCGCAACCCGGCCACCGGCCTGTATTTCTGGCAGACCGACGAGTTTCTGGGCGTGGACAATGACCCCAGCACATTTTTCCGGCCTTACGGCAGTTCCGGCTCGATCCTGTTGAATTGTTTCATGTACAAGGAATTGGAGTCGATGGTCTATCTCGCCGGCCGCTTGAACCAGGCTGAGATCGGCAACAGTTATCAAAAGGAGGCGGACGATCTGCTCCATTCCATCCGGGAACATTGCTGGGATCCCAAGGACGGATTTTATTACAGCGTGGACCTGAATCTGCGGCCCGTGACCCAGCCGCTGGACAAGGCCTGGCAATTTCACATGGGCCAGCCGCGCGCCTGGGATTGCCTGATCCAACGCCTCGGTGTCTGGTCGGGTTTTCTGGCCATGTGGGCCGGAGTAGCCACGCCGGAAGAGGCGAAGCAAATGGTTGAGAAAAACATGCTCGATACCAATACCTTTGCCTCGCCGTACGGCATCCGTTCCCTTTCCAAGATGGAAAAGATGTACGACGTGCGCGCCACCAGCAATCCCTCCAACTGGCTCGGGCCCATCTGGCTCAATGCGAACTATTTCGCCTTCCGCGGCCTCGTGAAATATGGCTACGACAAGGAGGCGCGCGAGTTGGTGGAAAAAACCGTCAAGCTGATCGGCATGGATTTCGAGAAGAACGGCATCACGCACGAATTCTATCTGCCGGAAAATGGCGAGCCCGTCATGAACGCGGGATTTCAAGACTGGAACTATCTCGTCCTGAACATGATCGCCTGGTATGAAGGCAAGCCCTGCGTGGAAGAGTTTTGATTTCTGGCAGCCGGCCGGTTTCTTCGTTTTGAACAAAAGCATCCTGCATGAAGACAAATCATGTGTGAAGCACTTTGGTTTCTTGACGCCGGACAAACCGGGCCGGACCCTATAAAAATATAGTCCCGCATTTCGGCCGAATTTATTAAACTGATTGGCGAGATCAGCAGTGCTGGATAACCGACCTGATTATTATGAAATGGAATGGAAAAATATTTTGCGCGTTTTGCTCCGGCCTGCTGTTGACCGGTGCGACCGGCATGGCGCAATCGACCGGGGACAACGCCGGAACCGGAACCGCGTTGATAACCAATCTGCCGGACGGCCTCATCTATGCGCCAACGTATGACGAATGCATGCAATCCGGCAAGCCAGTCGTCACCCGCGCCAACATCTATCACGATGGCTGGATCGACCTGAATAAAAACGGCAAGAAAGACATCTACGAAGACCCGACCCAGCCCATCGAGAAGCGCGTTGAGGACCTGCTTTCGCAGATGACGCTGGAGGAAAAGACCGCGCAGCTTGCCACCCTCTACGGTTACCAGCGCGTGTTGAAGGATTACCTGCCCACGACCAACTGGCACAATGCCTTCTGGCATGACGGCGTTGCCAACATCGACGAGGACCTGACCGGTTATCCGTATTACAAAAAAAACCTGCCGGGCGTCGCCTACATCTGGCCGGCGTCCAAGCACGCGTGGGCGTTGAACGAGGTGCAGCGGTTTTTTATCGAGGACACGCGGCTCGGCATCCCCGCGGAATTCACGGATGAAGGCATCCGCGGCGTCGAACATTTCAAGGCGACTGATTTCCCGACGGAACTCGGCCTGGGCCAGACGTGGGATCGCGACTTGATCCATCACATCGGCGAAGTCGAGGGCAGCGAGGCGCATGCGCTCGGCTACGCGAACGTCTATGGGCCGATCATGGATGTGATGCGCGATCCGCGCTGGGGCCGCTGCCTGGAATCCTACGGCGAAGATCCGTTCCTCGTGTCCGAACTGGCCATCCAGATGGTCAAAGGCATGCAGAGCCAGGGAATCGTCTCGACGATGAAACATTTTTGCATCTATGCCGACAATGAAGGCGCACGCGAAGGTTATGCCCGCGACAATCCGCGTTGTCCGCCGCGCGAAGCCGAGATGCTGCACCTCTGGCCCTATGAACGCGTCATCCGCGAGGCCAACCCGCTGGGCGTGATGTGTTCCTACAACGACTACGACGGTGTGCCTATCGAGGGCAGCCATTATTATTTGACCGATGTGTTGCGGACGCGGTTCGGGTTCAAGGGCTACGTGGTCAGCGACAGCGACGCCGTGGAATATCTGGCCAAGAAACATCACACCGCCGCGGACATGAAGGACGCCGTGCGGGAGGCCGTGCTCGCCGGGCTGAACGTGCGCACCACCTTCACGCCGCAGGAAACGTACGTGGTGCCGCTGCGCGAACTGGTCCGCGAAGGCAAGGTGCCGATGTCCGTGCTCGACGACCGCGTGCGCGACGTGTTGCGCATCAAATTCTGGGAGGGCACGTTCGACGCGCCTTACCATCCGTTGACCAATGCCGACGCCATCGTGTTGAGCGCGGACAAGGTTTCGTTCGCGCGCCGGGTTTCGCAGGAATCGCTCGTGTTGCTCAAGAACGAGAAGAACCTGCTGCCGCTTGATGAAACCAAGATCAAGACCATCGCCGTCTGCGGGCCGAACGCCGACAATCCGAATTATGCCAAGGACCATTACGGCCCGATCAACGCGCCGGTCGTGACCGTGCGTCAGGCGCTGGAAGAACGCTTTGCCGGCAAGGCCAGGATTCTTTACTCGAAGGGCGCGGATTATTTTGATGCGCACTGGCCAGACACGGAAATCATGTGGGAACCGCCGACGTCGGACGAGCAGGCGCAGATTGACGCCGCCGTGGCCGATGCGAAGCAGGCGGATGTCGCCATCGTGGTGGTGGGTGATCTGCCGCGCGGCCTGCCGGAAGACCGCGCGACCGTTGGAGAAAATTGCTCGCGCACGGGCCTGAACCTGACCGGACGTCAGGATGATTTGATCCGCGCAGTCGCGGCGACGGGCAAGCCGGTCATCGTGGTGGATATCAGCGGCCGTCCGGTGACATTGAACTGGGCCAACCGGCTGTGTCCGGCCATCCTGCAGGCGTTTCTGCCGGGCATGGAAGGCGGGCACGCCATCGTGGATGCGCTGTTCGGCGATTACAATCCCGGCGGCAAGCTGACCTGCACCTTCCCCAAGACGGTCGGGCAGTTGGAAATGAACTTTCCGACCAAGCCCGCCGCCAACGCCGAGCCCGGCGGCAAGGATCGCGTGAATGTCGCGGGCTTGCTGTGGCCCTTCGGCTTTGGTTTGAGCTACACGAAATTCGCCTATAGCGACCTGAACGTATCGCCGGAAAAACCGGGGACAAACGACGACATCACCGTCAGCTTCACAATCAAGAACACCGGCGACCGCGCGGGCGACGAGATTCCGCAGTTGTACACGCATCAGGACCTCAGCGATGTGACCGTGTGGGACGAACGGCTATGCGGCTTTGACCGCGTGCATCTGGACCCCGGCGAGAGCAAGACCGTCACCATGGTCATTAAGCCTGAATGTCTGGCGATCTGGAACCTGGCCATGAAACGGGTCGTCGAACCTGGCACCTTCAAGGTTCTGATTGGCGCCTCGTCCGCCGACATCAAACTCAAAGGCGGATTTGAAATCACGCCATAGGTTAAGGTCGAGATTCGGTTTATTCGGTTTGACGGTTTCACGTTGTGCTTTTGTCTGGCATAGCTCAGCTTTTGGTTGTTAGCCATGTAAGCGCTCATGGAATTTGATACGCCAATTTTAAGTTTGCCGGAAGCCAAGCGATATTTTCAGACGATGGGATGTTCAAGCTTCCACATGTCTCGCGAGTATCCCGAACGTTATGATGAATATCGAGCGCTTCACATTCCCAAAGCCACCGAAGCAGAATGGGCATCAGAAGATATTTTGTCCAAGTTCTGCGAGCTTGAGGGCGGCGAAGGCACAATCGAGCCCTTATGGAATACCCACTCTCGTGTTGCAGACCTGGTGCTTGAGTGGAAGTTCGATCATCATTTAGGCCGATTACTAAAGGCCACTTTGGCTATCGAGGACAGGCTGGAGCAGTTCGATAGGCTTCTTGTGGCTGAGACCGTAGTTGGGCGACAGCATCTTAACTCCAGGTCCGGACTAATTTTTCGAAGTCATGATTCTGGACGAGATGATTTGGCCAAAGATTTTTCCGATACCGCCCGGCGATTTGTTGACACCAAATTTAATAACCTGACCAACCAAAAGTGGAGTGACACGTTATTGCAGGGAGGCATTCCACAGAGTGTTATTGCGCGAATGCCAGAACTAGATCGGAGACGCCAGCAGTTGCTTGAAAAATTGAAAAAGACAGAGAGTATATGTGGGATTTAATCAGGCTAACAGCACTGAAGCCAACGCCGGTTGAGCCGGTCAATTTTCTCTGCGTTGCTTTGCGCTCTCCGCGGCTCTAAAGGGGCCTGACTAATAACACATTTTACCCATAATACACCAATAGTCAGGACCCCTTTACGTACGAAGGCTTTTAACCGCACATTGACATTCCCAATCGCTTTGTCACCATGTTCACACCATGTAAATCATGGCCGACCATGCGCGTTTGCCAGGGGCCTCGCCGGAAGTTTTCCAAAACTTTTATGAAAATCATTTCGTATGCCCTTGGTATCGCGGCGATGTTTTTAATCGCCGACCTTCACGCGCAGCCCGTCCTCAATGTTTCCACGACGGGCGGCAACCATGCCATGCTCTCGTGGCCGGTCACCAACACCACCTTCGGTCTGGAATATGCGGACAGCCTCACCTCGACGAACTGGTGTCAAGTCAAGGCCAACGTGACCAACGACCAGTGCATCGTGATGGACAGCCCGACGAACAGCGCGCGGTTCTACCGGCTGGTCAGCCCCTTCGGCACCAACCTGCCGCCCGTGTTGCCGGACTCGAGGCCCATTTATGCCAATGGCGACCCTTATTACGGAGAAGGCTACGAATCGGACCCCTACTTCGGAAGTGCACTTTTTGTTGAAATTCCTTCAATTGGTGATGATGTCGGAATGATTTTTGATGCCACGGAAATAATTGATCCTGCTTCTCCCACCAATAATTCCCTCTCCTACATTTGGACCGTTGTCTCGGCCGCTCTGGGTTATGATCTTATTTCTCCTTACATGACCGGCACCGCCACATCGAAATTATCCTTTCACAGTGAAACCTTGACGGATGGTGAGTTTTTCTTTTATGTCACCGCGACGAGCAAGTATTCCGGCCTTTCCACCACTGTTTTAATTGATGCCGACGCGCTTCACGGTGGCCTCGATTATACGGAGTATTATCAACAGTTAAGCGGGCGTGGTCCTTATAATGTGGCTGTCCCCAGATCTGTAGGAAGCACTTACGGCTATTCCGAAGTGGTCGGGTTTTATTGACCAGACGGCGGAACCTTTGCCCGAAGGCTTCTGCGTAAATCCGCGCAATCTGCGGAAAAGCCCTTATCCATGTGCATCCGTGTGCCTCCAACCATGGTAAAAATTTGCGGCAAGTTTTTCTTTGAGAAGTCTCAATAAATGAGTCAGGTTTGACCCATCGTGAAAATTGACATCAAAACATTTCGCGTCCGCGAAGGCAAATCGGTCCACCTCAAGAAGTGGCCGACGAAAATCAAACCGCTGTACAAATCCAAGGATGATTACAAAGACATCCTGGCGGAGCACATCAAGGATTTGCGGGCCTCGCAAAACCTGCTCTACGCGGACAACCGCTATTCGCTCCTGCTGATTTTTCAGGCGATGGACGCCGGCGGCAAGGACGGGGCCATCAAACACGTCATGTCCGGGGTGAATCCCCAGGGCTGCCAGGTATTCAGCTTCAAGCAGCCCAGCGCAACGGAGCTGGCGCACGATTTCCTCTGGCGCACCACGCACTGCCTGCCGGAGCGCGGGCACATCGGCATCTTCAACCGCTCATATTACGAGGAGGTGCTCATCGCGCGGGTGCATCCAGCAATTTTGCAGGCGGAGGGATTGCCGGAGGAATCGCTTGCGGATAAAAAATTGTGGGAACACCGGTTCCGTTCCATCAACGACCAGGAAAAGCACCTGTATGGCAATGGCACGCGGGTCCTCAAATTTTTTCTGCATCTGTCCAAGGAGGAACAACGCCGTCGCTTTCTGGAACGCATCGACAACCCGGAAAAAAACTGGAAGTTCAGCCAGGCCGACCTTGCGGAACGGGAATTCTGGAAGGAATACATGAAGGCGTACGAGGCCTGCTTGGGCGCCACGAGTTCGGAGCATGCGCCCTGGTTTGTGGTTCCGGCCGATGACAAGATCAATGCCCGCCTCCTCATCTCGCAGATCGTGCTCGATACGTTGAAGGGGTTGAAGATGAGTTACCCTGAAACGAGCAAGGCCCGCCGCAAGGAATTGCTGGCCATCCGCAAACAGCTTGCGAAGTGATTGGGATCGCGTTGGCGGGAATTAATTTGGTCCAGCGGGGGAAAATTGCAGGTGCAAATCACTTGATATGCTCCGGTCGAAAACCGATTCCCACCATCCGCGCCGGCAGCGAGCGCAGGCGGGGAAATTTTTCCAGCAGGCGCATCGGCAAAGGGGGCGGAATCATCTCTGCCGAATCGAAAATACGCTCGAGCAAATGCCGGTGCATGAAGACCTGCATCTTTTGCGTCAGCCGGGCCGGCTTCTCGCGCCGCATCTGGACGGAATGCAAATCGGTTTCGCATAGTTGGCCGCTCAGGAGTTTTTGCGCCAGGAGATTGGCCGTGGCCACGGCGTCTTGAATCGCGAGATTGATGCCGACGCCGCCGACGGGCGACATCGCGTGTGCCGAATCGCCGATGCACAGGAGTCCGTCGCGATACCATTGGCGCAAGTGATTCACATTGACGGACAGGAGTTTCACGTCATCCCAACTTTTTAGCCCGTCCATGCGTCCGCTTAAGAACGACGCGCAATGCCCGATTTCTTCTCGAAACTGTTTCAGTCCGCCCAACTTTCTTTCGTCAAAGCTGCCTTTGCGAATGACGAATGCGCATTGCCAGTAATCCGCGCGATCAATCAGCACCATGAATTGCCGGAGGCCGACGAACCCAAACGCCTGCGCCGGATCGTCCGCGTGCTTGGGCAACCGGAACCAGAGCACGTCAATCGGCGCGCCGGAATCGATCACTTCCAGCCCGGCGCAGGCGCGAACAGTAGAACTGCGCCCATCCGCGCCGACCACCAAATCCGCGCGTATTTCCGGGCTGCCGCCGGGCATCACGGCCTTCACGCCGGTCACGCGGCCGTTTTCCGTGAGCAGGCCGGTCACCTCCGCCTCCATCCGCAGCTGGAAGTGCGGATATTTTTTGGCGTGGCGGCAAAGGAAATTCAAAAAATCCCATTGCGGCATGAACGCGATGAATTTGCATTTGACCGGCAACCGCGAAAAATCACCGATGTGGATGGTTTGCCCCGCGAAGTGGGCGGTGATCTGGCTCAATTTCTGATGCGGCTGGCGCAGAAAATCTTCCAGCAAACCCAGCTCGCTCATCAACTCCATGGTCGAGGGGTGAATCGTATCGCCCCGAAAATCCCGGAAGAAATCTTTGTGCTTTTCCAGCACCATCACTTCCACGCCGGCGCGCGCCAGTAGAAAACCCAACATGACACCCGCCGGACCGCCGCCGACCACGCAACAAGTCGTCCGCTCCGTGTGTGCCGGCTTGGTGGAGGAGTCATTCATGATTGTAAACTAGACCTCAGGCTGTTTTAGTCAATCAGTCGAAAAGCACGGCAGTCAGTTTGACTGGTCTGCCCGTTTCCGGGCATATCCGAACCTACCCCCGTTTGGGGGTATGGACGAGGATTGAATTGCGAACCAAATTAAGGGCAGACACCACGGTTGGCTCCTGCACTACTCGTTGTTTTACAGGGGAGTATCACACAAATGGATGATTCGCCTATGGTGTCCATGAAGGATTTGAAGTAATCTTCGAACTGACACATCGTAAATTGCGCCGCTTTGACCGTCCTTGCCATATAAGAAGCATATCAGAATCATCAGCGAAAATACCGGCCAGATTTGAGTCAATCCTCGAGTCCACCAAGCTGTTTTCAGTTGAATCCCCCAAAAAACACCCCCTCCATCTCGTGAATAATCAAATTCAAAACCGGTTTAAATGGCGGCAATGGTTCGCGATGGTGATATTTAGCGTATTGTGATCCGAATGAAGACAATTTTGTTGCTGGTGATAACGATGGTTTCTTTCTGGTGTTTGACCAGCAAAGCGCAACTCATCTATGCCAACGTCTTTAACGGAGGAGGGTCGGTCACGGTCAGTGGAACCGCGCCGACGGTTGCCAACAGCTCGTTTGGCGGTTCCAGCGGCGCGCAATGGATTTGTACGACCACCAACGGCGTGAACGCCACCGTTTTTGGCAACGGCACCATTGATACCAATCCCGGCTGCGCGCTCCTGCCCTTCACCCCGCAGTCCGGGTGCGTTTATTTCATGAGCGCTTCGGTCACGCTGCCCACGGGCATGCCCAACTGGGTGGCGATGGGGTTCACCTCGCTCGCAACCCAGACCAATAACGCCAATGGAGATTATTGCCGGTTCACGGACAATCCTCCGGGCGGCTATGCGTGGATGGGGATGAAGGCCGATATTACGCAAGGCGTGTATGCCGGGCGGGGAACTGCGTCGCCACTTGGCAACACCACCGTGATTCCCGCAGGCACCAACATTCTGACGATGGTATTAAACACCGTCAGCTCGTCATGGACGGTGTCGGCATATTTGGGGGGCACAATCGTGGGCACCAACGTCGTGGGCGGCACACAAATGGGCACCAACTTTACATATGGTTCCAATCCTGCCATCGCATTTGCCGGAATCGGCCAGACCGGTTTTGCCGGGCAGTCCGTTGCCGGAATCCAATGGAATTACTGGGAACTTACCGTCACCCAGGTGGTGGCCTCGGTCAACCCCGTTGGTTATTGGGCGGCACCCGCCGCATCCGGCACCGGTGATGGTTCCACTTCGGCGAACGCGGCCGGTTATCAGAACGCCAGCTTTTGGAGCACGGTCCAAAGCCAGCTTCAAAACAGCAATGTCACGGTCAACTTCCTGAGTGGCACCTACAACGCCGGAAGTCTGAGCTTCACGAACATGGGCAACCCGCTGCATCAGTTGGTTCTGGCGGCCGCGACTCCGCACGGCGCGGTTTTCAGCCCCACGAACACCTTCTCCTACATCGTCTATTTAGGCGGCTGTCAAAATGTCCAGTTAAACGGCTTCGTCTTTACTGGAGACGTGGCGTATTGGGGAGTTTATTGCATACCGAACTCTCTCAATCCATGCCGAAACATCAATATCAACAAATGCTGGTTCTTAAATTTGACCAATGCTTATTACGCGGCAATCGGACTGCTCAATGGAACGAGGAGCGTCCAGGTTTACAATTGTAATTTCACGAACATCACCGATAACAACGGCGGTCATCAACACATGATTTATGCGCCGCATGATATCGAGGATGTGGTGGTATCAAACTGCATCGCCCAGGATTGCCTGGCGGACTATATGCGTTTTCGCGATGATTCCGAATACGTTGTGGTGGAAGACAGCACGTTCATCAGCACCATGAGCGCGACGGCGTTCCCATTCGTCAGCGCGGAGTTGTATAATGAGACGAATTCCGACTCCGCAGGTGATGAATTCTTCGGGACTTATTTCCAAGTTAGCAGCAACACGTTCACCTACGAGGCTTCGGGCGGGTCGGGGCCTTACTCGGCCTTGCATTTCAGCGACTACGGGTGGTCGCCGGAAAGCTACTATTGCGACCTGACTTCCCTGCAGGCCACCAACCTGGCGACCAATACCACGAGCTATCAACAGTCGTTCATGCAAACGAACATGGGCATCATCGGTTCCGATATCAAAATGTTTGGCAACACCTACAATTCGCGGGTGGCCTATCACATGGACTATACCTATGAGTGGGATGGTTCGTCTCCTTACAACAACTGGGAGGGCACCGTTGGCCTAAATAATGTGCCTGATACCAGCGGCACGCCGCTGGGACCGGTGCCGGTGTTGCGCAATGGCAATTTCGACAAGCAGGGACTGCTGCTGACGGCAATTAGCCCGGGCGACGACGATAACGAGTGCCGGTTTCGCGACTGGTTTTGCAATCCCAAATATACGGACATCCTTTCGACGCCGGGTTTTAACGGCACGACCAACGCGCTGCGCTTTGAAGGCACGACCAGCCAATATGTTTACCAGTGGATCACGCCGCCGGGACCGGCGTGGACGCTGGATTTCCTGTTCGCCATCGGTTCGGCTTACACGGGCACCGGGACAAAATTCAAGGTGGACCTGTTCCACAATGACATAGCGGGCAGCAAGGTTTCGGTGGGTGTAAACAATAGCGGCCAGTATGGCATCTACAACGGCGGCACGTTTACGGTTTTGTCCGGACTGGGCACGATCGCCTTTTCCGTGGACAGCAACGGCAACGGCAACTACACCGACCCCGGCGACACCCTGAACGTCTATCGCGTGCGGGTCGTGGGCAATTACGCCGCCGCGACGCCGTTTGTAAACATTTACACCAGCGATGCCAACAGCATGGTTTTGGACCACCAATCGTTGAACCAAAAATACTGGGTCAGCGGCACGCCGGTCAGCAATCAATCCGCGCCGGAGACGATCGCGTTTTACAATTACACCGCCCCGGTGCTGGTGGATCAGGTCGCTTTGGCCACCGGGTTGGGGGAGCAGGCGCCGGTGATCACGAACACGGTGGTGGGCGGGGGAAAGGTGATCCTCGCGGGCACAAACGGTTTCGCGGGGGACAACTGTTATGTGTTGAGCACGACGAATCTGACGACGCCGGCGAGCAACTGGACCTATGAAGCGACAAACATCTTCACCGGCACCGCGTTCACGTTCACCAACACCCTGACCCCCGGCCTGGCACAGAAATTTTATATGTTGAAAATTCAGTGATTCAGGATTCAATGAACAAGCGATGAGAACAAAGTGATGAGAAGAGGGCTGATATTTTTGCCGCCGTCTGGATTGACAGCGAAGAAACGCGGAATGATCTGTTTTTGCATTCTGCTGGCGTGGCTTGTTTGGCCGTCTGCGTTGCGCGCCACCGTTGCGCCGGACGGATTGCTCTGCGATTTGCTGGAGCATCCGGAAGAAACCGTCATCGCTGACACAGCACCGAAGTTTGGCTGGATTTACCAACCGTCGTTTCGCGACGACGTGCAGGCCGGCTATCATCTCATCGTTGCTTCCAGCCGGGAGCTGGCGGATGGAGGCAGCGGCGATGTCTGGGATTCCGGCTGGGTCAGCAATGTCAGTTCGATCAATGTTCCCTACGGCGGCGCGCCGCTGGCTGTCGGCGCGGATTTTTTCTGGCGCGTGCAAACGGCGGACAGCACGGGCCAACGCGGTCCATTTTCCGCCGTGCAACATTTCATCACCGCCCCGGCGACCAATGTTTTTGCCGGACGTTATCCGTTGAAATTCGTGGCCGCCGCCCCGGTGCTGCTCACGAACACCGCGCCGGGCCGCTGGTTTGTTGATTTTGGCCAGGACGCCTTCGGTTATGCGACCGTTAGGGCCAATGGCGAATTCCAACCGACGGTCGTGGAAGCCCGTTTCGGGGAGATGTCCAACGGGTTTGCGGTCCATGACTCGCCACCGGCCGGCAGCATGGTGCGCTATGTGAGCACCAATTTCGATCTGGCCGGCGAAAATCTTACATGTTCGATCCGGGGTTCGACCGAGCCGTATCCTGCCGGTGCCATCAATCCGGACGGCTGCGGGCAGGTGATGCCGTTCCGATATTTTGAACTCGTCAATTTTCCCGGCAAATTGACCGCCGCCGACGTGGAGCAGATGCGGCTGCTTTCGGCTTTCAACACCAATGCCGCAAGCTTCAATTGTTCCATTCCCGCCGTGAACCAGATTTGGAACCTGTGCCGGAATTCGATGCAGGCGCTGACGTTTGACGGCATTTATGTGGATGGCGATCGTGAGCGCAAGCCTTACGAGTCCGATGCCTACATCCACCAGTTGAGTTCGTATGCGGTGGACCGGGAATTTACGCTGCCGCGGCACAGCCTCGAGTATCTGCTGCAAAATCCGACCTGGCCCACCGAATGGAAATTTCACGATATCTTCATGGCCTGGGCGGATTATGTGCAGACGGGCGACACCAACCTGCTGGCCCGGTGCTATCCGCAATTGCAGGCCGATTCGTTCACGTGGGCGGCGGATGGCATCTTGATGAAAGGTTTTCCGGGATTTCCGCAGACCACGAATTCGGACGTCGTGGACTGGCCGGGTTGCGACCGTGACGGTTTCATCATCAAGAAACACGGTTATCTAAACTGGACCAACTCCGTCAACAACGCCTTTTACTATCGCAGCCTGCAGCTCATGTCTGGAATCGCCGGTGTGCTTGGGCGCGATGATGACGCGACCAATTATGCGGCCAAGGCCGACAAGGTTTATGCCGCCTACAACTCGACGTTCTGGGACGAAGAGGCGAAATGTTATGTGGATGGCGTCGGCACTTCCCACGCATCCGCCCACGCAAATTTTTTCCCGCTCGCGTTCGGCCTGGTTCCGCCCGGGCATGAGGCGGCGGTCGTGAAATTCCTTCACTCGCGCATTGCCGCCAATGACGGCATGCCGTGCAGCGTCTATGGCGCGCAATATCTGATGGAGGGGTTGTTCGCGGCCGGCGATGCGGACACCGCACTCGACCTGATGACCACCAACGGCGTGCGCGGCTGGCTGAACATGCTTGCCATCGGCTCCACGATCACGACCGAGGCGTGGAGTTTTGATGACAAACCGAACATGGATTGGAACCATGCGTGGGGCGCGGCGCCGGGGAATTTGATCCCGCGCTTCGTGCTGGGTTTGCGCCCGGTTGATGCCGGTTTCGGCCGGATCCTCATCCAGCCGCAGCTGGGCCGGACGCTGTCCTATGCGCGCGGTGTGGTGCCGACCATCCGCGGACCGGTTTCCATTTCCGTGAGCAATTCGCCCGGAACTTTCCAGCTGCTGTTGAACATTCCCGGCAACGTCACCGCCACGGTCATGCTGCCGGCTGCCGGTGCTCAAAAGCCGGTCGCGCTGGTGGATGGCAAAATCGTTCACGGTAACCTCGCCCATGACTGGCTGACGGTCACAAATATCGGTTCCGGACGGCACGCGGTCTGGCTGAATGCGGATGGCAAGCCGTCCGCCGCCGCGCTGCGGGCCAACCGGGACGCCAGCGGGTCCGGCGACGGTCTGCTCGCCGGCAAGGATGAATCATCTGCGCAGCAATGAAATGTGCCCGCCGGCCAAATCACATTGACCCCGGCCAGACCGCGGACTACCGTGAGTCTGAAGTTTTTTTTGCTCCCGTGAAACCGTGTCTTCCAAATTTTGCCGGAGTTCGCGGACGGTCTTTCCGCTGCGCCCTCTTCGGTTTGCTTGTCCTGGCGGCCGGGGTCTCACTGACCCGTGCGGACAGCGGTTCAGAGGCCGGCGCCATGAATTTTCCGACGATTTACACCGAAAAGCCTTCGCCCGAGGTGACCAATGGACTTGGTTTTTGGATCTGGGACCGGGTCACGCAAGACAAACAGACGGTCCGGTTCTGGAATTGCTTTGAAGTGCCCAAAACAAATCCGGTGGTCCGGGCCCAATTACGTATCGCGGCGGACAACGCCTACAAAGTATGGTTGGATGGACAGGAAATCGGCAGCGGCAGCGACTGGCGGACGTTGAGCATCTATCATCTGGAAGGCACGTTGAATCCCGGCCCGCATGTGCTGGCAGTGGAAGGCTTCAATGACAATGATCAAGCGGGACTCATTCTGGGCATGCGCTTGGAAACCGCCAACGGCAAAACCATTCAAATCCAGTCCGACCTGACCTGGCGCGTGGTACCGAACCCGGACGAAGGCTGGCAGACGGCCCGGGTTCCCGGCGACAGCTGGCCGAATGCCTCGGTCGCCAGAAATTTCGGCCGCATGCCGTGGTGGCTGACACCGACTTCGGTGCTCCACATCCGCGCGCTGTTGCCGAAGCCGGATCAATTTTGGCAGACCCGGACGTTTCAAATCGGCATGTTCGGGGGTTGCGGCATTTTTATCGTCATCTGTCTTTACCTGTTGATCCAGCTCGTCAGCCAGTCAAAGGCGCATCACCTGGTGCAGGCGGAGCGCGACCGTATCGCCCGCGACATCCATGACGATCTCGGGTCCAAAATCACGCAATTGCTCCTGGCCGGGGAGGTGGCGCAAATCAAGCCGGAGGAAAACTCCCATCCCGGCGCGCCGCTGGCCCAGATGTGTGACAGCGCACGAAATATTCTCGCGACGATTGACGAAGTGGTCTGGATCGTCAACTCGCAGCACGACAACCTGGATGATTTCGTCATTTATCTTTGCAAGCATACGCAGAAATTTCTCGATGCCACGGGGATCCGCTGCCGGTTTGATGTGGCGCCGGAATTGCCGGGGAAAGTTTTGAGCCAGCTCATGCGGCGCAACCTGTTCCTGGCCGTCAAGGAGGCGCTCAACAATGCCGCCCGGCATGCGCAGGCGACGGAGGTGACGGTGCGCATCGAACTGGACGGGTTGCGGCTGCTGGTCATGGTGGCGGACAACGGCCGGGGCTTTGACTCCAGATCCGTCAGCGAGGAACGCAATGGCCTGACGAACATGAAACAGCGGCTTTCGGAAATCGGCGGCATTTGTCAGATTGCGAGCCGTCCGGGTGAAGGCTGCCAGGTGACCTTCAGCGTGCCGCTCAAACGCGATTCCTTGTTCAAAACCCCCGTCAGCGCATGAAACCCAACGTCGTCAACGAATCCAAACCGCCCGGCGCCGCCATCATCGGCGTGGCCCTGGTGGAGGACCAGAAGGATTTGAGCGACAGCTGGGTGCGCATCATCGAATCTTTCGGCGGATTCACCTGTGTCTGCACCTGCGCCAGCGCGGAGGAGGCCATCCGCGTCATTCCGGAAGTGCAGCCGGATGTGATCCTGATGGATATCCGCCTGCCGCGCATGTCGGGCATCGAATGCACGTCGCGATTGAAGACACTGCTGCCGAACACGCCCATCATCATCCTGACCGTGCTGGACGACGATGAGTTGATCTTCCGCACCCTTGAGGCCGGGGCGGACGGCTACATGTTGAAGCGGTCCAAGCCGGCGGATTTGCGGGAGGCGTTGCTGGATGTGTTGAGCGGGGGCGCGCCGATGAGCGGCGCGATTGCGCGGCGGGTGGTGCGTTCGTTCCGGCGGGCACCATCGAATCCGAAGAACGAGGCGCATCTGTCGGCGCGGGAGATCGAGGTGCTGGGGTTTCTATCGCGCGGGCTGTCGAACAAGGAGATCGCCGAACACCTGCACCTGAGCGTGGAGACCGTGCGGAGTTATTTGAAGACCATTTACGACAAGCTGCATGTCCGTTGCCGCACCGAGGCCGTGCTGCGCTATACATCACGCGCCCGGCAGTGAGCCTTGGGTTTAAGCGGCTCGCGAGGACGCTCGCCCCACCAATTTAAGTCACCGATTGATACGATGGTCGCTTGACAAATTCAGAATGAGGACGATGGTGACAGTGGCTGGTGTGAGCGTGAGTGCAGTTGACGGTGTAAGGCAGTAGTTAGTAGTTGACGGTGTCTGAAGTCGATCAGTAGTAGATACGCCCACGCCAGCCAATCTTCTTTTTATAGCAACACAGGGTTTCAGCCTATTTCCTCGTATTTAGTTCCAGTGCATTAATTGCCTTGCTGAACACTGAACGAAATGTCTCCAAAAGCCGCCCGCAGTGCGGTGTAGTGTCTGGTTCCGCCAACGCGAACCAGAAATACAGGGATTTATAACGGCTTAGTCGAGGCGCAGCCTCGACACTACACCTTTTGCAGAGGTCTTTGACCCAGTTCAGGAGCTACCCACATTTGGGGGGTATTGCCAAAATATGTTTTCTTATGTAAAGTGACTCGAGAGTCGTGTTTTATACTATTTCACGGCCAAATTTTGGTAGCGTTGGTTGTGTAGTACGGCGGGTTAAAAACGGCGGGTTGGATGAACGCAAGGAATTACACTTCAAAAGGGTCGGACAAAACGTCATGGAAGGGTCTTCAATCATGGCGAAGGGGAGGTTTTACCTTGATCGAACTTCTGGTGGTCATAGCCATCCTCGGTATTTTGTCAGCATTGCTGCTGCCGGTGTTGAGCAAGGCAAAAAATCGCGGGGTGACGGCCATCGACATCAACAATTTCAAGGAACAAACAACGGCATTGAATATCTACGTGTCGGATAACCAGGATTTTTTGCCATGGCCAAACTGGCTGGCAGGCGATGTCGCGTCTTTAACACCCCCGCGGGGCTGGCTTTATACTTACGATTACCAAGCCGACGGTCCGGCACATTTTAACATAACGGCCGGCGTGTTTTGGCCGGAACTGCGGGACGAGAGGCTCTATATGTGCCCGATGGATAACACCAATTCCCAGTTGTTTCTTGAGCGGAGACAACAACTGTCGAGTTACGTGATGAATGGAGCCGCCTGCGGCTACAACCGGGCCAATTACCCTACTATCAAGTTAAGTTCCGTCGCGCCCGATGCCGTGGCGTTTTGGGAAACGGACGAAAAACATCCAAATTATTTCAATGACGGCGCAAGTTATCCGAGCGAGGGCGTCAGTGCGCGTCATATTCAGGGTGCGGTCAATGCCACCTTCGCCGGGGCGGCGAGCTATATAAAACTTAACGCTTGGTACACCGAAGCCGCAGACACCAACAAAAACCTGCTCTGGTGTTATCCAAACAGCCCGGACGGCAGGTGAGAAATTTTAATGTCACCTGATTTATCATGAGGATTGGAACTGCATTTTTATCGAACCGTATAAATGAAATTCGGAGTCGGCCGTATGCGGTTTGGATTGCGTTGGCGGCCATACTTTTTGTCAGCATCTGGCGTGTAGGCGCGGTGCTGGCCAAACCCGCGCATTTTGCCCAAAAGGCGATTGAGGTGGGCTCGGTGAGCCCGTTCATGCAAAATATTTATCCGAATAGTTCGGGAAACCGGGTTGTTTTTGTGCGTCATACCGAGAAAGGCATTGGAGTATTTCTTTGGCGGGAAAATGCGAACACCAAGCTGCTTTACGAACATGACGATACGACGCTCGCGTGGACTCAATTCGGCCTGTTGGGATGGTCGACGGACGGAAGTTTGTTTGCCTATGCCTGCCAGCAGAGCCGGCATTCAGCCCAGATAACTGTCGTCAATGGCGATTCCGGGGCTACCGTGGAAAAAATTCCTTCGGGAGGGACAATTACGGGGTTTACCTGGTTATCTCCCTCCAAGTTTACCTACATGACCGACAAGAAGAACGTTTTCGTATTTGAAGAAAACAAGGGGGGATGGGATCAAGCGGCTAGATTCAAAAATGTTGGCGATGTCCCGCCGAATTTGTCCGACAATTTGGCTCCTGGAAAGACGCGGGTACTTTACGCGCTTTCCGACCATGAGATCACCTGGTTGGAAAAAGGGTCCATCTGGTCTTTTAACATGGCGTCGCAATCCACGCAGGCGCTTTGGAGCACGAACAAAGGGATGCTTGACGCTTCGTATTGTCCGCAAACGGAGGAATTTTTACTTGAAATCGGAGACGTCAATTCGCAGTCGCTTTATAAATATTCCACTGGTACCGGCTCATTGACAGCTCTCGGTTGCGGTGGAGACAAGGACCGTCGTCTGTCATTTCCGGTTTGGGTGGATAACGGCAAGGGATATGCCTATACGATCAGGGCGACCGCTAATTATACGCTTTTTTTGGCCGGTGATGGCACCAACGCATCACGGCAAGTATTTTCCAATGACGGAGTGACGCGCTATACGTGCGAGGGCAAGTCACTCTTTATCTGGGGCAGCCTGACGAACGAACCACCCGGAATCTGGAAATATGATCTCACCGACAATGAGCCGCAGTGCATCGTTCCGGCCACATTGGAGCCGTTGCACTATGCGACAAGCATACTGGCGCAATGGAATTCGCTGACGAATGATAACGGCAACAGATTAAATTATTGCATTCGGGCGCCGGTTGGCGCTTCCTCCGGAAAAAAATATCCGATTATCTTATGTCAAACGCCCTACACTTGGTCGCCTTACGCGGAAATGGCGGCGAACGAGGGATACTACTGTGTCAGCATTAGCCGCGCAAAATGGATCGATGAAGGTTTGAACGAATGGGGCATGGATGTGAAATGTGTGTATGATCACCTTGCCCAAACTCTTAATATTAACACAAATTCGATATTCCTGATGGGGGCAAGCGCCGAAACCAGCCCTATGTATGAATTCATTTCAGAACATCCCCATTTTTGCAAAGGCGTCATATTGTATCACCCAGTCGCCTTTCCGAACCTTTCTGGCTCGGGAATTTCCACCATGTTGATCGTGAATGGCGACCAAACCCCGGCCATGGTAAACAAGGTACTTCAGTATCAAAGTGAAGCCTTGCAACGCGGGGTGCCGGTTACGGTGAAATTTCTGGACATGCCGCACAGTTCATGGCGCGTGGCCATCCAGAGGCAGGAGATACAAGCTCTGGCGCGCTATCTCTCAGGAATTTGAGGGCAATTATGAATCTCAACCCACGCAAGATTAACGAGGTGTACAACATTTCTGCCGGTACGCTTCTGGTGATGTTTGCGACCGCCATCATGCTGATCATGATTGCCGGCATGGGATACTCCCAACCACAGGATCCCGTTTTGGGGATATCAATCCGCGTTCTTAGCGGGATTTTGGCAGTCGTTTGTCTCTTCGTGGCCTATCTCTGCTTTTTCAGTCAAAATAACCGGTTCCCACTCCTGGCTGTGATCTGGCTCACCGTCAACTTTTACATATACCTTTTCGGGCTGCATTCTGCCGGGTGCAATACTTTGGCCGGATTTTTTGGTGATTCCATCTATTGCTTTGGCATCAGTCCCCGGACGACGAATATTTTGGTAATCGGTGGCGCGATTTACTTGAGCCTAGGGAGTTGTATTACATGCCTGATGGTAGCCCGATTCAAACCGGTGGTAGAGACGACCCTTAAAATGTCGTGCCCGGACTGCGGCGGGAGAATCAAATTTGAAGACAGGGATGCCGGTAAATCAATCACCTGTCCGCATTGTGAAGGCTCAATCGCTTTGAGAAAACCCGGTGATTTGGTCAGGACAGCCTGTTTTTTCTGCAAGAAGCATATTGAATTTCCGGCTCATGCGCTTGGCCGTAAAATTTCCTGCCCGCACTGCAAAATGGGTATCACTCTGAAAGAATCTGTATGAGTACGAGACTGAAACAAATTCAAAACTGGCCAGAGCTTGCGAAAGAGGCCAGATGGTCGGTGACAAACCTGGCCCGATTATGTGCCGTTTCCACAACCACTCTGCGCCGACATTTTTTGGTCTTTACCGGCAAATCTTCGAGTCAATGGCTGGCCGAAGAACGGCAACGACAGGCCTTGGCGCTCTTGCGCGACGGTTCCTCGATCAAAGAAACCGCAAATTGTTTGGGGTATAAGCAACAGACCAATTTCACCCGCAAGTTTAAGGAACACTGGGGTGTTTGCCCGACAACGGCACAAGACTCACCAACTTTGTGGGATTCTGCACGAAAATGATTAACTTTGCGTGAAAATGATTAACCAAAGTGCTTTCTCTGATCCATTGGGAATGGCTTAATTGGAGCGGACTAATTTATGTACTGCAAGGCAACGCCAATGAATTCAATGGAAAAATTGCGGCTTGGGGCTTTAATTTTGATTCCGCTGATTTTCGTTAATTTCAATTATGCTGCTGTTGCTCAAGATTCTTCAAATTTGCAGTTTACAGCCAAGGGATTTGTGGATAGCCAATATTTTTCGGAGGGCAAATTGACCCACGATCTGACCAATGAATTTACCTGTTATGTTTCAAACGGTCTTTATTCCATTTTCCTTACCACACCTAACGCAAACGGACGGACGCGTTCCCTTGAATGTCTGTTTGACGGAACAGACACATATTTTACCAGACGTTTGTCCACAAATATGGTGACAACCGTATCCACAATAAAAGATGGTCAGATTTTTGAACACACATTACCGAGTCCTGTTGCACCGAACAACAATGCCATTTTGGAAATTACCAAAGGATCCATGCCTTCGACCGAAGAACAGGCCGTTGTGGCTTTGTGGCTGGGTCTTGGCTCAATTGCCGATTTGAGTGAGGTGCTTGCGACCAATCAGATGCCATTGACTTTTCTGGGCAAAGTATATCGAGACCAGCATATCTTGCTAAAGGCTGCTTCCAAAACAAATGAAAGCGTTCCGCACTTTCTTAAGTGGCGGGAAGACTACCACGAGGGGAGTATGTTTTCTGAAAGCAATGGAAAACTGCAAAGTACTCCACTTGCCGGCCTGATGTTTTTTGGTTACACAAATTCCACTTATAACGTTATTAAATGGACAAATATAAGTGAGCTTGCATTTCCAGAAAAAGCTGAACTAAAAATATATCTACCTACCAAA
>Ga0206855_10038_pt1 | contig 40716 bp, 40 predicted proteins | sample Alteio_BWOrgCont_51_FD_152637 | JGI IMG/M metagenome (GOLD analysis project Ga0206855, IMG submission 152637) | Enriched cells from forest soil in Barre Woods Harvard Forest LTER site, Petersham, Massachusetts, United States -... | ecosystem: Environmental > Terrestrial > Soil > Temperate forest >...
GGAAAGCCACAATGCGAGGACACCCGCGCCGATTCCGAAAAAGCCGGCGACCAGCGTGGCGAGGTTGGCGTGATAGACGCGATCAAAGATTTCGTCGCGCATGAATTGCTGCTGGTCAGCATATAACTTGTCCTGGTGTTCGACTTCCGCACGGACCTTATCCATGAGATCCTTGCCCACGCTCATCTGGGTGGAGTTATCCAGACTTTGTTCACGGGTGGCGCTGGCTTCCTGGAGCCAGTTCAACAGCCGTTCGGAATCCTCATGGATTTCGCTGACATGGTTCATTTCCACCGGGTTGTCGCGGACCAATTGTGCCAAACGATCAAAATGCACGGGCAAGTTCGTCAACGCCTCGTTGTAGGGTCCGAGAAATTTTTGATCGCCGGTGATGACATAGCCGCGCTGGCCGGTTTCGGCATCCAGCAGGGATTTGAAGATTTCCATCAACTCCTGCCGGCTCATGGTGATCTGCCGTCCGTGCATCATGCGCCGATCGAGTTGCGACCAGGAAACAATAGCCAGAACCACGCTGCCGATGGAGAACGTCAGCCACGCGACCACCACCAACCTGTAGAATTGATTTGTTGTCTGCGGTTTCATGGTACCCACATTTAATTCCCGGCCTCCGGTCATTCCAAAGACAGGCCGACTTTACGGTTTTCCAGATTGCCTGTCGAGCGGCGCGGCCGAAACAGGTCAACGCCGGTCCGATCGGATGGCCGTCCACAAATCAACTCCTGCCCGGACGCCGGTGAAAAGACGCGAAAACCAAGAGGTCTCTTTACCGTCCTCTTTTTTATCCGGGCCGGAAAAACCACTTAAAAATTCGGCAACCGACGGGCCGAGGGACCCCACCGTGGACGCAAGGGACCCCAGCGCGCCAAACTGGCCGGCCAGATGGTGGATCCGTACCATGACCGTTTGCAGGTCTTGGTCGAGGTGGGCGCGGTTCAGTTCGCTCTCCACGATCAGCAGTTGCTTGCGCATCTCCAATGCGGTCAGGCCATTAGTTTTTCCAGACATTCGCGGTCCTTTCTCAATTGATCGACGGTCGCGGAAAGGGTTTGCCAATCCCGCTGCATCCGTATCAAACGTGCACAGAACAATAAAGATACAATGACATATACCGCCGCCAGGACGAGCAGCGCAATGACGGGAGAATGATCCCAAAACGCCACGGCGATGACCAAGGTTAGGGTAAAGCCCGCCAGCAGCCCGAACACCGCCGCGGCCAAGCCCAGCCACATGGCCTTCATAAACCGGTCACGTTCCTCCTGCGCCTCGACCAGCAACAGTTGAAACCGGTTTTCGCAGATGACAAAAACCCGGTGCGCCAACCGCTTTAAGGCTTCCCCCGAACCGGGTTCGCCACTGACTGGAGCTGGCATTTCCATTGGTTAATTATTACGACGCCGGCTGATCAAAAATCCGATCAGCGCGCCCACGCCAAAGGCGATGCCGATGGATTTATAAGGGTTGGCACGGATCGCCTGATCTGTGGCCTTGGCCTTGGCCACGGCCGTTTCCTGGACGGTTTGCCACGCTTCCTTTGCCCGTTCAACGGCCGCGGCGAGCCGCTTGCGCGCTTCCACGACTTTTTCCTCCGCCACATGGGAGGTGGCGGACATCAATTCCTTGGCATCTTCAACGAGACTTTCAACCGAGTCGGTAGCTTCATGAGCAGTATGGTGTTTTTTCATAATTTTATGTTTAAGTTGTCTGACGTTTAAGGTTTATTTCCCTGGATCAGCCGCACCAAGATCATGATGATGGCGACGACCAGCAGGATATGGATGAATCCACCCATCGTGTATGACGATACCAACCCCAGCAACCAGGCAATAATCAGGATGAGGGCGATGGTATACAGCATATGGTTGATTTGTGTTCAATCGTTGAGGCCCCATTCCCGCTGCTGGTCATTTTGACGGTGGAGAACCGCTTCAGATGAAGCCGGTTCATCCTCAAACCCGCAAAGAACGGGTTCCATCCAAGATTTGTCGGCTACAGGGCCAGCAGGCGTGTGGCAAAGGAAATCGACGCGGCAATGGTTGGCGAGTTGCCGAAGATAGCGTTCCGAGGGCAAAGGCCCGGATTCAGGGCCATCTTTCTTGCCCAAGATCGCCACCAGCGCCGTCGCTCCTTTTTTCCGGGGCAAAGCGCTTTCAATCCAACCGCGGACAGTGGCCGGCAGTTCGGTGCAATTTTCGGTTGAAATAATGATCATGTCCGCGTCGATGGATTCGGACACCGCCTGTTCGCACAATTGCGGATTCTGCAACCATTCAAACCGCCAGACGTGGCTGCAAATCTCCCAAGGGTTTACGTCAATCCCGAGTTTGCTTTCCAATTCGGAAGCGAGGTTTTGAAGCACGTTTGCGGCCTGCAGGCCGGCTGTCGTGTTTTCATGCACGATGATGACTTTTATAGGGGAATCGAAATTGTCCATATGTTTAGTTGGTTCAAGATTTTTTTGTCTGGTTGAGGTGCGCTTCCAAAAGCCAGAGTTGCAGGTCAAGGGTGCGTAAAACATCCACCAGCAAATCGGTGGTGCCAAAATCTTCGAGGTTGTTCATTTTTTTGACCGACGCGCGGATGTGTCCGCTGGAAGCAGCATGAACATCGGCCAGCTCTTCAATCCAATCCCGCATCCCGCTGATGGAAGCCGGTTCTTCAGTTTTCTTCAGCCGTGAATGCTTCGCGCTTTCGCGGAGCGAGCCTTCAACAATGCCGCCCAAGGCGGTGGCACGTTCCGCAGCCAGGTCGATATGCCCCATGACCCTGTCAGCAAATTCATCCAGCAGCTTGTGCAACCCGATGAAGGTCGTCCCGCGCACGTTCCAGTGTGCTTGCTTGATACGCGCGAACAAATCAAACAATTCCGCCACGGCGTCATTCAGCACACTGATGGCCTCTTTGCGAACGTGAGGTGGAAGTGTGTTGCGGGTTTTATTCATTTTTAATAAAGCATTGTTCGACAATTCTTAAGCCGAATTCGTGCCGTAATTACGAAGCTTATATTTTAGCCATAAAACCAATGTTCAGTTGCGAAACGATTCAGACGAGGCTCAGGGAGATGATGCAAATTGCACAAAACTAAAATTTGCCCGTTTGCAATTTGCATTGTTTGGAGCTTTTTTTCCACAAATTTCAGTTTTCCAAACTTTTTAACCCCTCAATTTTCAACTTCAGGAAGACAATTCCCGCTCGTTTTTTTAGCGGCACGTTCCTTGCAGGGGAAATCATCTGGCGCAACGTGGCGGATAAAGAAAGACGGGTCGCCCAATTATGAAAACAACCAAATTCAAAGCAAATTGGAACATCGTCAAGGGTCTGTTCAAGCAGTGGGTCGGCCACTTGACGCATGACGATATGCAATTCATCGAAGGTAAAGAAAATGAATTGATTGGTCGTATCCAGAAACGCAGCCGGCAAAATAAAAGGGGTTCTAAAAAGGCCGCAACCGGATGTCGCCCCTGCGGACGTTAAGCAAATCAAGTGACGGCACAATAAATATATGATCTCGATGAATTCCAACATTGGACCGAAAGCAATTCCTCGGGCGGACAACATAGACATTGAATTTGTTTCCACGGATCCTCTCTCCGTTGAGATCAAATACCGGTCGAGAACTGCACCTCCAACATTGCCGATGGTCAAAACATTTGACTCTGATTTGGACTGGCAGACAGAGTCTCCGGCCGCGTGGGGTGCCGCTTCGGCATTTAAAAAATTTCTGGCCGAAGTTAAGCCGCAGACCGAATTGTTTAAACAAAAATTGCATCTGGCCGGAGATCCGGGCCAGAATGAAGTGAAGTAAAATCATCCGGTAACATTCCCCGGCGCAACTCGTGGCCAGGCTTGACCGGACGTCAACGTGAAATCCTCCAACTCATTGCCGAAGGCCGGAACGCCAAGGAGATTGCGGAGGTATTGAAAGTCAGTCCCAAGACCGTTGAACATCATAGGATGCAGTTGATGAACCGGCCGGGTGTCCGCGATATTCCAAACCTCGTACGGCTCGCCCTTAAGAGCGGATTGCTTGCGGAAGATCATTGATGCAACCTGCAAGTTTCGTTTTCCTCCAGTTGCACTTTGCGAAATCTTGGGGTCAATTTTTCCAAGATAATCTCTACAAAAGGATTTTTGGACTGGAAATCCATGCCTTACGCGCCCGGCATAATACTTGCATGGTTAAGTCACCCACGCCTGGCCCATGATGCGTGAAAACCACAAATGCAACCATGAATATGTTGATTGACGAAGCGACGGGGCATGAACGGGAGCGTTCCGGGATTATCATAAATGCCGGCAACGAGGGCATGGAAGCCAAAGCTTCGCAACCTACAGAGGCGCTTCTAATATTTATTCGCGGGAGTATCGCCATCGCTTGCATTGTAGCTCTCAGCCTTTTTGCCATCTTGTCATGTCTATGGGAGCTATGCGGGAGATTTTACAAGCAAGCAATGTGCTGGTATAGACGGATTGGTTAGATCCACCGTATTGATGCGAAATGCAACTGCTCCATGCGCTTTGCAATAAATTTTCAGGGTTTACCCCATGAATCTGCTGGCATGTATCAAGCTATCCCGTAAATAACCCGAAACGAATCGGAACTAACTGATAACTTATGAAAACAATTAAATGCTTTGCATGTCTGTTGACCATCTGCACCTTGGGCACGGTGTCCCTTTTTTCTGCCGATAGCGTCAACACCAACAGCACGGTAGCTCCCCCCACTGGATCTGCTGATATCAACACCAATACTGCGACCACTACGGCGCCTCCGCCGACCGGATCTGATGATATCAACACGAATACCGCGACCACCACGGCGCCTCCGCCGACCGGATCCGCTGATATCAACACGAATACCACGACCACCACGGCGCCACCTCCGCCGGTCGCCAGCACCTATTACAACGCCGATTCAATGGTCGCCACCAATCCTCCAGCAATGCCCCGGGAAAAGAACGCGGATAGCGATGACGTTAATAAGTTGTTTCAAGACATGGAATTTTCCATTGACGCGTTTGGCACGCTGGCCTTGGGTGTCCATACTATCGATCATGTCTCCGAACAGAGGATTTATCATAATTCACAATTAGGGGTTGGTGCCGGTGGAACTTTCTTTTTCTGCCGCTATGTCGGCATCGGTGGCGAAGCATATTCCCGGAACACCACCGGCAGTTTTGTCGACAGCACCTCGGGGAGTCTTTTTCTGCGGTACCCGATCGAGAAAGCGCACTTGGCGCCCTATATCTTCGGCGGTGGTGGCTATGACTTTGAAGGAATCAAACAGGGGTTCGGCCAGGCAGGTGCCGGCTTCGAAGTTCGCATCATCAGGTATGTCGGCGTGTTTGTGGATGCCCGTTACGTTTTCGCCTCCGAGAGCAAGGACTACGGGGTCGGCCGTGCGGGCATCCGGGTCACCTTTTAAAATGTTTGGTAAATGGAAATGAACAAGGAAATAAATATTATGAAAACAAAAACGAACATTGTTTGTCTGGCCCTGTGTTTCGGGCTTTCAACCGTCGCCACCCTGATCGGAACGGGTTGCGCCGGTGACCGTTATGACCGGAGCACCGGTCAGTATATCGACGACAACTCGCTTAAACTGCGCGTCGATAAAGCGCTCCGCGATAATGAAGATTATAAGTTCAAAGATGTTGATGTGACCGTATTCAGGGGCACTGTCCAGCTAAGTGGTTTTGTCGATATGAGCGACCAGAAATCCAAGGCGGAGGAGATCGCCAAGGGCGTCGAGGGCGTTCAAAATGTCGTCGATAACATCACCGTCAGCAACCAGGCCGGCCGGTCCCCCGGACAGGTCGCGGATGACAAGGATCTGGAACATCGGGTTCAGGACGCCCTGTCGAATTCGCCCGAATATAAATTTGACGAAGTGGAAGTCAACGTTTCACAAGGCAATGTGCAACTTAGCGGATTCGTGAACACGGCGGACCAGAAATCCAAAGCCTACGATGCCACCAAGGCAGTTCCCGGCGTCACGAATGTCGATAACAACATCACGGTCAAAGACAAGTTGTAATCCTGTAAAGCCTTTGCCAAATCGCACACCGTTCAACGGTGTGCGATTTTAATTTTAAAGCCTCAGCACAAGATACGTTGTGAAAATCAAAGAGATCATCACTAATAGACGATGAAGGCGGAAGCGCTGGTAAAAGTTTTGGAACGTGTCTGCACGCCGGCTTACGCCACTTGAATGCCGTGCTTGAAAATGCAAACGCAATCCGGAGGCAAATGCACGGTGCGGTCTGAAGTTTCCGTCCCTTGTTCCGCGATCAACGGCACGGCTTGGGGCTGGGCGGAAAGATTGCAAGCCAGCCGGATCGCGCCGCGCTTCAAAGTCAGCCAGTGCTTCTGCTCATCAAACCGGATTTGAACATCCCCCATGCAGCCATCGGTCAAATCGGGCTCGGCGTGCCGCAGCCTGATCAGTTTTTGGTACCATTCCAATATTTCAGCATGCGGTGCTTGTGAAATCTCGCCCCAGGCGAGCTTGGACCGGTCAAAAGTTTCCCGCGCCTGCGGGTCCGGAACCTCCTCCGGTTTCCAGCCGAACGCGGCAAACTCCTGGCAACGTCCGGCCCGCACGGCTCCGGCCAGTTCCGGTTCCTGATGGTCGGTGAAAAAAATGAACGGTGTCGATGCGCCCCATTCTTCGCCCTGAAAAATCATGGGCACGAACGGCGACATCAAAACCAACGCCGCGCCAATCTTCAACCTTCCCAAACTCATCAACCGGGCGCTACGTTCGCCTTTGGCGCGATTGCCGATCTGGTCATGATTTTGCAGATAGCCCAGAAAGCGGTGCCCGGACAAGCCCTCCGTGGAGCGACCATGAACCCGCTGCCGGTGTGGCGAATATTTGCCCGCATAAACAAAAGCATGGCGGAGGGCACCGGCCAGGTCGGAAAGGCCGCCAAAATCGGAATAGTAACCGTTGCGCTCGCCGGTCAAAACCGAATGCAAGGCGTGATGAAAATCATCGCTCCATTGCGCATCCAATTGATAACCGCCTTGTTCCCGCGACCGGAGCAGTCGCGGGTCGTTCAAATCACTTTCAGGAATCAGAACGAAATGGCGTCCAAGTTCTGTTTCCAGCCGCTCTACCTCGCATTTGAGCTGTTCGAGGAAATGCACGGCCGATGAATCGAAAATCGCATGGACGGCGTCGAGGCGCAGCCCGTCAAAATGGTAGTCACGCAGCCACATCAATGCGTTGTCGCAAAAAAAACGACGCACCTCGTCGCTGCCAGCCCCGTCGTAATTGATTGCCGCGCCCCAGGTCGGCGCATAACGCGTGGTGAAATATGGCGCATATCTGGCGAGGTAGTTTCCGGTCGGGCCTAGATGATTATAAACCACGTCCAGTATCACGGCGAGCCCCCGGGCGTGACACGCATCCACCAACTTTTTCAAATCGTTGGACGAACCATAGGCGTGATGCGGCGCAAACAGGTCCACGCCGTCATAACCCCAATTGTGATGGCCGGAAAACTCAGTGACGGGCATGAGTTCAACATGAGTCACGCCGAGTTTGACCAGATGATCGAGCTTTTCAATCGCGGAAAGAAATCTTCCCGCCGGGGTAAAGGTCCCGATGTGCAACTCGTAGATGATGGCCGATGACAGCGGTGGTGCCTGCCAGCCCTTGTCCGTCCAATGGAAACGATTGTGATCCACCAGTTGTGACAACCCATGTATCCCGTGAGGCTGGAATTGCGACCGTGGGTCCGGAAGCGGCGGGCCGCCATCAAGGATAAAGCCATACTCGCAGCCCGGTTCGGCGGCGCTTGTCACTGTCCACCAGCCGCCGGCAACCCGGGTCATCGGAACACTTTTTTGCCCCGCGAGCGAAACTTCAACAGTCTTGGGCAAGGGTGCCCATAAGCGAAATGTATGCACTACCTAACATGCTCCTTTCCAACCAGTAACGCGACTGGAAAGTTTTTGAACAATTTGTCGATTTTTGCCGTGCCGGCGAAATCTTCCCCGGTGAATTCATTGCGCCAGAGGCCAGAGGGCAACTCCAATAACGTATCACCCCAGTCGTTTGATTTCAGGGTCCACCGCGGCACCACCGTAATCACCCCGCCGCCGCGAATGAACGCAATGACTTGCCCGGCTTTTTGCCCGCGCGCATACATCGGTTCGTACTGACCGCTAAAGCAGTGCTTTCTGTGTGACCGCAGGTCGAGAGTTTTTTGGATCATCCAGAGTTTTGGTAATCCTTCCTCGTGACGGGCCCAAATTTCTTCCGCCGAAAGTTTCTTTGCTTCCGCGAGCAGCCGTTGGCGCAATTCAAAATCGACGGGCCGGCGGTTGTCCGGGTCAACCAGGCTGAAATCCCAAAGTTCGCATCCTTGATAAATATCCGGCACACCCGGTGCGGTAAGCTTGATCAAAGTTTGGGCCAGTGAATTGATGTGCCCGGCTTCCGTCAGGCCGGCGACAAACCGTTCCATGTCCCGGACGAATTCGGGGTCGCGAAGCGCTTCAGCGATGAAATTACAGAGCGCCGCTTCGTATTGGGAATTGTTCCGCGCCCACGTCGTTTGCTGGCCGGCTTCACGGACGGATTTTTCCATGCAGGCGAGCACACGCCCGGATGTCAACGGCCAGGCACCGACCAGAGTTTGATAAAAAAGATACTCGGCATTGCGGTCCGGCCAGTCGCCGCGTTTGTGACCGGCATTCATGGCCGTCCAGCGTTGTACGGCCTGGCTCCAGAGATCGGGAATTTCCGAAAGCAGGTTGAGTCGCGCCCGGACATCTTCGGAACGCTTGGTATCGTGCGTGGAGGTCGTCAACATGGAATTGGGCCGGCGATTCTGGTGTTCCGAGCAAAACTGGTGGAACGCCGCGGTGCTGATGCCGAATTGTCCCGGGTTGCCGCCGACTTCGTTGAGCGACACCAGCCGGTTAAAACAATAAAATGCCGTGTCTTCGACGCCCTTCGCCATCGCCGGACCTGTTAATTGTTGAAACCTCGCGATAAACTCGCTTTCCACATCGTCGGGCCGCCCGGTAAGCAGCACCACTTTCAAAAAATCAAACAGATCCGACGGCCACTCGGGGTGGCGTAGTTGCGCTTTCGCCAGGCCCTTTTCTATGAGCATCACGGCCTGGTCTTTTTCTTCAGGGAGATAGGTCCGATACACCGGCAAGGCGGCCATCAATTCGTTTAAGGCGCCGGAAAGTTTTTCCGTTTCAAAATTCAGTTTTCGATCGCGAGCGATCACGGCCAGCAGGTTGGCCAGGCGATTGCCTTCGGTTTGAAACAGTTCTTTTAGGACGAACAGTTTTTTTTCATGGGCCTGCGCGGCATAGTCCAGCGTTTCGCCGGTGAAGTCAGAATAGAAATGATCCAGCGCCGATTCCCCTGACGGATCGATGAAGAGGCCGTTGACATAATTTAGAAAATCATAGCCGGTGGTGCCGGCCACCGGCCATGAAGCAGGCAGGTTTTCACCGGCCATCAAAATTTTTTCCACGACAATCCAACGCCCGGGTGCGAGCTGTTCCAATTGGCGCAGATATTCACCTGGATTGCGCAGACCATCGGGATGGTCTACGCGAAGACCGTCAAGCCAGTCCTTGGCCAGCCACCGGGCAAGCAGCGAGTGGACGCCGGCGAACACATTTTTATCTTCAACCCGGACACCGGCCAGCGTGTTGACAGCAAAGAAGCGGCGATAATTTAACAATAATCCATCTGCACCATAAAATTCCAACCGGTAGTTTTGTCTTTGGATCAACTCATCCAGCACGACGGGACTAGCATTGATTTCGTTAATGTCCAAATTCGTTGGCATTGAACCCGGGGCAACCGGAAAGGCGTTCTCATAATAATGCAACAGCGGTTCCTGTCCGTACCGCGTGATCGTCAGGCCGCCCTTGGCCAGCACTTGTTCATATTTTTCGCCCAGCACGGGCAGGACGAGTTTGTTGCGTGATTTTGGATCGGGGGATTCCCAGTCGATATCGAAATGACCCGCATAGCGACTCGCCCGGCCATGTTTCAGAACGTCCCACCACCAGATATTTTGCGGCGTGGTGATGCCCATGTGGTTAGGCACGATATCAAGCACCAGCCCCATTTTGTTTTTGTGCAGCGCCTGCACCAATTTGCCCAGATCGTCTTCCGACCCCAGTTCCGGATTCAACCGGCTAAAATTGCAGACATCATAACCGTGCGTACTGTGCGGGCAGGCGGCGAAAACCGGCGAGGCGTAAACGTGCGAGATGCCGAGTTCATGCAGGTATGGCACCAGGGCAAGCGCATCGGGCAGACGGAATCGTTCATGGAATTGAACGCGGTACGTCGCGCGGGGAATGTTCATGACGGGGCCGGTCAGGTGGCGTGGAAGTGGAATCCAAGCTGTTGTCCCAACGTGTTGAATTTTTCAATCCAGGCCTTCGACTTTTCATCATCCTTCTCCTGCATGACCGGCAGGATGCGCGAATGGATCTGGTCGTAAATATTTTGCGCTTTCCATAGGTTGACGCCCGTCGGTAACGCCGGGAGGAGACTGGCTGAAACGGAAAGTTGCTGAAGCAGTTCCTGGTTGTCGGGTGCCCGTTCAAATTCCTCGCTGAGGCGGTCCATGTGGCCTTTAAAGGCGTACGCGAGCGTACCCGTATCCAGGGCAACACCGGATGATTGCACTTCGGCCAGCAGGCTTTTCACGCGCTCGGGATCGACATGACCGTTTTCGAATTGCTTCCGTAGATCGCTGTTGAGCACAAATTCCGTGGCGGGTGCCAGGGCATTGAGCGGGGGAACATGCAGGTCGTTGAGAAAGCGCGTGAGCGTCGCGTAGCGGTCGGTGAGCAGGCGGTAGGTGTTGTGGATCTCCTCGCGCGTGGCGCCAAGGATCTGGCCGAGCACCTTGCGCTGTTCATCCCGGAACAGGTTCCGGATGGAATAATGTTGCTCCCCAAAATGCCGGTCGGTGAGCCGGATCAATTCGGGGAAATCAGCGACTTCAAAGGCCTTACGCATCTCTTCAATCATTTTCGTGTATGCTTCGCCCTCTTGATGGCGACGGATGCCGCAGGTGAGGTTGTGATCGCCCATATGAACGACCACGTAATCAAATGACTCTGTTGCGAGTGTAATGGTGAATTTCACGGTCATGTGCCCCATGGCTAGGCGGGCGTTCCCTGCTGTGAGCATTTGCCGGTCTTCCTGTTTCACGCTGAATGCGTAAATCCGGGCTTCCTCCGGATAAGATTCGAACAATGAACTGATGGCAAAGTGCGCCGCCACTTTTTCACGTGTCATCAGGGCCGGCTTCGCAAAATGCTCATACACGAAACGCCCGTCATGATGTTCCGGGATGTTGCTTTTCGCCTGCCCCAGGATCTCCAGAAAGCCGGACTCCAAATCCTCTTTTGAAAAACCGGCGGCGAGCTGGATCGCCCGGGCCGCGTATTGGATGATCTGGACCGTTTCCAAGCCGGAAATTTCATCAAAAAACCAGCCGCAACTTGTGTACATCAGCATCGCGTGCCGTTGCATTTCCAGCAGGCGTACGACCTTGGTTTTTTCCTGGTCGGTCAATTCGTGCGCTCCATGCTCGGTAAAGAATTTTGCGAGATTTTCCGGCGAGCGGTCCAGGATGACGCTGATGTAGTTGTCACGAGCCAGCCACGGATCTTTCAACAGGCCTTTCGAACCAGCTTCAAATATCGGCACCAAGCGGTCGCGTAACAAGTCCAGGGCATTGCGCAGGGGGGTGCGCCACTCCTGATTCCAACCGGCACGACCGGAATTGCAGCCGCAATTTTCCTTCCAGCGGCCCACGCCATGAGGACAGCTCCAGGCGCTGGGTTGGTGTACTTCCACTTCGTGGGTCGGCGGATGTTCCGCCAAAAATTCGCCGTAAATCGACAATTTGATATCCGGGCTTTTTTCAAAGCAGGACAAGGCGAACGCCAGCGCCATGTCACCACCGCCAAAGTGGTGGCCGTAGGATTCGCCATCAGTCGCGATATTTACCAGTTGGTCATGGTCGCGCCCGTCATCAAACGCCGTGGTGATGCGTTGCGCAAACCTGCCTCCATCTTGCAATACACGCTCGAAAGCAACTGCCTGAGCGATGGGAGCATCATAAAAGAACACGGCGATGGTACGTCCGGATGCCAGTTTCACCAGATATGGCATCGTGGGGTCGATACGTGCGCCATTCACGTCCTGCCAATCGGATTTGCCGTCGAGCGGGCGGACGCGGCTGGCTTGGAACGGCGACAGGATGGTGAATTTGATCCCCTGTTTCGCCAGCACTTCGAGGGATTCATTGTCCACCCCCATTTCCGGCAGCCACATCCCTTCGGAATTACGGCCGAAGCGGAATTCAAAATCGCGGATGCCCCAAAACACTTGCGTCTGCTTGTCACGCGTATTGGCCAGCGGCATGATCATATGGTTGTAACATTGCGCGATGGCGGATCCGTGCCCGGCAAAGCGCTTGCGGCTCTTTTTATCCGCATCCACAATCGCATCATGGATGTCGGGCATCTTTTCCTTCAGCCAGGACAGGACGGTCGGGCCGAAATTGAAGCTCATCCGCGAGTAATTGCTGACGATACCCTCGATTTTCCCCTCGCCGTCCATCAGGCGTGCGCGCGCATTCGGGGCGTAACATTCATAGGTGATGCGTTCGTTCCAGTCGTGGTAGGGCGAGGCGGAATCCTGCAGCTCGACGCTTTCAAGCCAGGGATTTTCCCGCGGTGGTTGATAGAAATGTCCATGGATGCAAACGGCCTTTTTCATAAATTTTTTCCTTCACTCATCAGTTCAATGATTCCTTGAACAGGTATTTTCACCCAATCCGGGCGGTTGTTCAGTTCATAACCCAGTTCAAAAATCGTTTTCCGGAGAACATAAATGTCCATCATGGCCTGCAGGTCGGCCTCGTTCGTCGGCAGGAAAACTGCGGCGCCCGCCGCCTGCCGGTAAGCCTTGAAATAAATGGCTCCGACCCAACGCGCCCAAAAACGCGCCCAAGTGGTCATCGCCGGTAAACTTTCCTGCGTGACGGTCCCGCGCTCGACCTGTTTCAACAGGGAGGCAATGGCTGCATAGTGGAACGAGCGTATCATGCCAGCCACGTCGAACAGGGCAGGGCGCTTGAAACGTCGTTCACTGATGGCGACTGAGGGGTCTCCCTCGAAATCGATGATAAAAAAATCCTTGCCGGTATAGAGGACTTGTCCGAGGTGAAAATCCCCATGGTGACGAATGCGGGCGACATCAATGCTCCGCTCATAGATGCCGCGCAGGCGCTTGATGACTTCTGGTTCGAGAGCCAGCACCTGCTGTGCTAACGCTTGTGTGTCCAGAGGCAGGCTATTGAGCCGCCGGCTCAAGAGCTGGAAATTTTGCCGGGTCAGGTTTCGCATGGCTTGGAAGAGGCCACGTTGCGAATGTGACGTGAGCGGTTCCGGCGCGAAATGGATGTCATCCGTGTCCGACGCCAGGGCGAGATGCATCTCTGCGGTCCGTTCACCCAGCAGGCGGGCGCTTTCGAGATAAGTATCGAGCATCGATTGCGCCTGGGCCGAGACCGGCATGGCAGCCAGTTTGACAACGGAAAGAGGCGGCAGCGACGGTGGTTGACAATCGTCGGCCGGCAAGGTCTGAACGCGCTCGTAAAATTTACTCAACGTGTCGATCGTGTATTCCCAGGCGTCCTTGCTCTTGGGTACGAAGGACGTCAGCAATGCCAGCGTGGACGGGTCACTCTTCCCCGAACGATATTCCACCGCCCCGGCCAGCGGCGGCACACGGGGAAATTTTTTGTCGGTGAGGAAGCGCAGGATCTCCAGTTCGGGGTTGATTCCCGAATCCAGCCGGCGAAACAGTTTCAGGATGAGTTTGTCGCCAAATACGATGGACGAATTGTTTTGTTCGGTCTGGTTGACGGAAGGATCCAGGTTCAAGCCTTCTTCCATGCGCAATCGTCTCAAAACAGCGGTATGGGAACCGGTCAGTTGGCCTTGATTGCCATCCAATCCGCGCCGGCTGGATACCAAATCAAGCAGCGCACGGCAGAAAAATTTGTTGGCGATGGCATCATAGAGCACGCCATTTTGCCCGGTATGGCCCAAGGTCAGGCGGGCGATGACCAGCGGCGGCCAGTCCCGGCAGATGGCCTCGGATTGTTCGCCGAAGGCATAGGCCAGCGGCAGGACATATGTCTCCGTATCCGCCTGCTGGAAATCAACCTGCAAAAACGCGAGGAAGATTTTTTCCTTTGGCAGAGGCACGGGTATAAGTTCCTGGATGATGACGCTCTTGATCCTTTTGTTCCGGCCGCTGAACCAGCGGCGAGAAGGCAGCCAGTTCCACAGGGCTTGTTCGAGAGCGACATGGTGCCGCGCATCAAAAACTTCCGGCCAGTCAGATTCGACGGTCAGCATCGGCCGGGCCTCCGCGCCGACCGGCGTACCGGCGGTCTCGGCGCGCGCCGGCGCCTTCGCTTCGAGCGCCAGCCAGTAAAAGGCATGCGGCCCGAGGGTCATGAAATACGGCTTGTCGGTGATGGGCGGAAATTCAGCGCGCCCGAACAGCTCGACCGGCATGAGCGATTGGAAGGCGGAGAGATCCAGCTCAACCGGCTGGACAAAACGGGAAAGGTTGGCGACAACCAGGATGATTTCATTTTCATAACGCCGTACGCACACGAAAATTTTGCGGTTTTCGGGATGGAGAAATTCAATGGTGCCCATGCCGAATGCCTTGTTCCGCTTGTAGAGCGCGATGAGGCGTTTCATCCACCAAAGCAGCGAGTGGGTGTTGCGTTCCTGCACATCCACATTGACGGCCTCGTAGTGGTTCTCCGGATCCAGATTGATGGGAAGGTACAGGCTTTGCGGGTTTGCGCGTGAAAAGCCGGCATTTTTATCCGCGCTCCATTGCATGGGGGTGCGGACGCCGTTGCGATCGCCGAGATAGATGTTTTCGCCCATGCCGATTTCATCGCCGTAATAGATCACGGGAGTTCCCGGCAGGGAAAACAGGAGCGCCGACAGCAATTCAATCCGTCGGCGGTCGTTGCCGACCAGCGGCGCGAGGCGGCGGCGGATGCCGAGATTGAGCCGTGCCTGATGAACCTGCGCATACATCCGGTACATGTAATCCCGCTCCTCGTCCGTCACCATTTCGAGGGTTAATTCATCGTGGTTACGCAGGAACAAAGCCCATTGAGCGGTCTCAGGAATGGCCGGCATCTGTTGCATGATGTCCACGACCGGCACACGATCCTCCATGCGCAACGACATGAATAACCGTGGCATCAGCGGAAAATGAAATGCCATGTGACATTCATCACCCTTGCCGCTTCCAAAGTAGGCAACGGCATCATCCGGCCACTGATTGGCTTCCGCGAGCAACATGCGGTCGCCATATTTTTCATCCACGTGCGCGCGAACTTTTTTCAGGAAGGCGTGTGTCTCCGGCAGGTTTTCGCAGTTGGTGCCTTCGCGTTCATAAAGATAAGGCACGGCATCGAGACGTACGCCATCGACGCCGAGGTCGAACCAGAAATCCAGCACACGGAACATCTCATCATGGACGGCCGGGTTGTCAAAATTCAGGTCCGGCTGGTGTGAGAAAAACCGGTGCCAGTAAAAGGCCCCGGCCTGGGCATCCCAAGTCCAATTGGAAACTTCGGTGTCCTTGAAGATGACGCGCGCGCTCTTGTATTTATCCGGGTTGTCGTTCCAGACATAGAAGTCGCGGTATTTGCCACCCGGTTTGGACCGGCGGGCGCGTTGAAACCACGGGTGCTGGTCGGAAGTGTGGTTCATGACCAGTTCCGTTATAACGCGCAGCCCCCGTTTGTGCGCCTCGCGAAGAAAGACCTTGAAATCGCCGAGCGTGCCATACATCGGATGCACGCCGTAATAGTCCGCGATATCATAGCCGTCATCCTTGAGCGGCGAGGGATAAAATGGCAGCAGCCAGATGGCGGTGATGCCGAGATCACGCAAATAATCGAGCTTCTGGGTCAGTCCGGGAAAGTCGCCGGTGCCATCGCCGTTGCTATCGTAAAACGCCCGGACGTGTAATTCGTAAATGATTCCGCTCTTGTACCACATGCGGTTTTTTTCCGGCGCGGGCCGGTTGTCGGCGCCAGGCGCGCTTTCCGTTGTGGGCTGTGTTTTCATGGCGTGGCTACGCTGATGGTCTGCGACTGTCATGCTCATGGCGTAGCTCTTTAAAAACTTCATTTATGTCAAGCTACCCACGTGCCACGGCCATCCTACCGTATTTCCAAATTCAAAAGGAGACAGGTATTCACCCCAGATGCAAATTGCATGAAAGCTGATAGGTTTGGAGGCGAATTGCACGAAAGCCGCAGGTGTTGATGTTGCGCATTGCAAAACTTTTGGCTCGGCATCCGCTCTGCTTTTCAAAAACCAGTATGCTCGAAAATTTGGCCTATGTTGAATCGGTATACGCCCGTTACCGGGGCGACCCCATGTCGGTATCGCCCGAGTGGCGCGATTTTTTTGGCGTGAATAATCGAGGCAACGGCCATGTGGATTTGCCTGATGAGCAAACAGGGAACCTGACTGAAAAACTTCATGAGTTGGTTCACAATTTTCGCGCCCGGGGCCACCTGATTGCCGCCATCGATCCGCTGGGAACCGTGCGGCAATGTCCACCCGAACTGGATCTTGGATCGTATCTTTTTTCCGGAAGTGAACTGGCCCAGCCGCTCAATCTGCCGACGCTCCATTTTGACGCCCTGCTGACCATACGGGAGACTTTTGACCGCCTGCGCGCCACCTACAGCGGGTCCATCGGCGTGCAGTTCATGCATATCGACGATTTGGCGATGCGTGAATGGGTGCAGCGGCGGATGGAAAGTCCGCAGTACTACAGCGCGCTTTCGCATGCAGAACAACTGCGCATTCTCACCCAACTGACTGACGCGACGACCTTTGATGAATTTCTCCGCAAAAAGTTTCCCGGCGCAAAAACTTTCTCGCTTGAGGGCTGTGAGACGCTTTTGCCGTTGCTTGACCTGGCGATTGAAAGGGCCGGCGGCCAGGGCGTGCGGGATATTGTCATCGGCATGGCGCATCGCGGGCGGCTCAATGTGCTGGCCCACATCGCCGGGAAAAAGTCATGCGAAATTTTCCGCGAGCTTGCGGATGCGGAGCCGGAGTCAGGTCGGGGACGAGGCGATGTGAAACATCACCTGGGACACAGTGCAGAATGGATCACGGTCAGCGGTCACAAAGTTCACCTTTCGCTGTGTTTCAACCCCAGCCATCTCGAATTCGTCAATCCCATCGTGTTGGGCCGCACGCGCGCCCGTCAGGACCGAACGGGCGACCGTGACCGCCGTCAGGTTTTGAGCCTCATGATCCATGGCGATGCGGCGTTCGCCGGGGAAGGCATCGTCCAGGAAACACTGAACCTCAGCAAGCTTGCAGGTTATGAGGTTGGCGGAACCTTGCATGTCATCCTGAATAATCAGATCGGTTTCACGACTTTACCCAATGAGGGGCGTTCCACTTTGTATGCGACCGACGTGGCGCGCATGCTGTCCGTCCCGATTTTTCATGTCAACGGCGAAGATCTGGAAGCCGTCGCCCACGTCTTGCGAATTGCGCTGGATTTCCGCCAGGAATTTCAGAGCGACGTGTTTGTGGATATGTACGGCTACCGCCGCTGGGGACATAACGAGACCGACGAACCGTCATTCACGCAGCCGGTTTTATATCATTCCATCCAGCAGCGCAAAAACGTCCGCGAAAATTATCTGGGCCACCTGATGAAATTGAACGAGGTGACGGCTGAAGAGGCGGAACAGATCGCGCAGGAACGTCATGACAAATTGGAGCAGGAGCTTGCCGCCGCAAAAAACGATAAATGTCCAAGGAACGACGGACCGCACGGCATCTGGGAACCATATTCCGGCGGTCCGGAGCCGGCAGACGAAATTCAAACCGGGGTTCCAGTGGCGAAGCTTCAGGAGTTATTGCATAAGCTGACGGAGATTCCGGAGAGTTTCCATCTGCACCCGAAACTGAAACGGGCGATGGACATCCGCCGCGAAATGGCCGGCGGCGGCCATCCGGTGGATTGGGCGGCGGCGGAAATTTTGGCGCTCGCCACGCTGGCGACCGAGGGGGTCAATATTCGCCTGACCGGGCAGGATTCGGCGCGGGGCACCTTCAGCCACCGGCACGCGATATTTTACGACCATGAGGATGGTTACCCGTTTGTGCCTCTGCAAAACCTGGCAGAGGATCAGGCGACGGTCGAAATCGTCAACAGTCCGCTGTCCGAGGCGGGTGCGCTCGGGTTCGAATATGGCTATAGCCTTGATTGTCCCGGCGGACTGGTCATATGGGAGGCGCAGTTCGGTGATTTCATCAATTCCGCGCAAGTAATCCTTGACCAATTCATCACCAGTGCCGAGAGCAAATGGCAGCGGCTTTCCGGCTTGGTGATGCTTCTGCCGCATGGTTTTGAAGGGATGGGCGCGGAACATTCCAGCGCGCGCATCGAGCGGTTTCTCACGCTGGCGGCGGAAGACAATATCCAAATCGCCCAGCCGACGACGCCGGCGCAATATTTTCATCTGTTGCGGCGCCAGGCACTCCACCGGTGGCGAAAGCCGCTCGTCATTTTCACCCCGAAGAGCCTGCTGCGCCATCCCAAGGTGGTTTCCGACCTGAAAGATTTATCAACGGGCGCTTTTCACCGGGCATTGCCGGACGCGGTCGCGCCGCAGGCGGTCAAACGCGTTTTGCTTTGCACCGGGAAAATATATTACGAGCTGCAGGCGTATCAGGTGGAACACAAGCGTGATGACACGGTCATCATCCGGCTGGAACAGCTCTACCCGCTGCAGGCGGCCTCGTTGGAAAAGGTTTTGCAACCCGTTGCGGAAGGCACGCCGGTGCTCTGGATCCAGGAGGAACCGGTCAACATGGGGGCGTGGCGGTATTTGCATGAGAAATTCGGCAGGCATCTGTTTGGCCGGCTGCCGTTCGCGATCATCGGGCGCCCGGAATCCGCCAGCCCGGCGACCGGTTCATCCGGCGCGCACAAGCTGGAACAGAGCCATTTGATTGAACGCGCCTTCAGCAAGCCGCCCGCCGGTCACGTAACGAAAAACGATGTACTCAAGAAACAAGACCATGAGAAATTTTTTTAACGGATTGTTGATGGGAATCCTATTGAGCGCGGCCGCTTTCTTTTTTATGGGGAGAACCTATTTGCAGCAATCCGAAGCGCAGTTGCAACACGAGGCAGCCGCCAAGGTCGCCGCGGTCGAAGCCACCAATACGGCCGATCCCCGTCACCTGAAGCTGGACCTCCTGGAACTGCGCGACGACGAGATAAAAACGGAACTCAAGCAAAGCAGTGAAATCATCCGGAGGAAACCGCGTGATATTGGTGAAAATGCTGCCGGCCCTGATTCTGACACCAACGTGGTGGCTGAAATTAAGCACAAGTATCAGGCCGATACCAAACTTTCGGCGTTGGACATTTCCGTGACTTGTGCCCATGGCCATGTGGCACTGATCGGCACGGTGCCTTCATTGGACGACATTGGCCAAGCCATTATTATCGCGCTGGAGTCCGGCGGCGTGCGGGATGTGACCTCCACCCTGCAGATGAAGGTCGTCGCGGATGATACCCAAACAATCAACCCTTGATGCCATGCCAATAGACCTAAAAATACCCTCCATCGGTGAATCGATAACGGAAGTGCAAATCGCCGAGTGGCTGAGGTCGGAAGGCGACATAGTGAAAAAGGACGAGGTGGTCGCCGTGATCGATTCAGAGAAGACGACGTTTGAACTGTCCGCGCCGGAAGCGGGGCGGCTTGCGCGAATTTTGCATCAAGCCGGCGATGCGATGAAGGTGGGCGCGGTTGTCGCGCAAATCGAACCGGTCGGGGCAGGGGACAAAGCCGGGGCAACGAAAGCACAGCCACCGGCCGAGAACAAGGAAGCGGCGGAGGCAGGGCCGGAAACAAAAAAGGCCGCAACCGATGGCGACGACAAAAGCGAGGAGCGCAGCCGGGAATCGACCGGAACTAAATCGCAATCATCTGCCAGGAGCCAAGAGCCAACGCCATCAGCGCCGAAGAAAAAGATGGTCGCAACCGATGAGGAAAAAAGTGAAGAGCAGGGGAAGGAAGCTGCCGGAACAAAACCGCAGCCAACTGTGAGGAGCAAGGAGGCAACGCCATCAGCCGCCCAAAAAAAGACTGCCTCAGCCGATGACGAGGGCGAAAGCGAGGAGCAAGGACAGGAATCCGCCGGCGCGGATAAAACTGCTTCTGAAAAAAAAGCTGATGAGCCGGGCGAGGCATCAGCTACGCCGGCAAAAGAGACAAAATCGAAGGCGACCGCCGGACGGGAAGAAAAGATAATTCCCATGACGATGCTGCGGCGGACCGTGGCGCGGCGGCTGGCGGAAGCAAAACAACAGATGGCCATGTTGACGACTTTCAATGAAGCGGATATGTCCGCAGTGCAGGCGCTGCGTGCCGAACATCAGGCTGCCTTCGAAAAGAGTCACCAGACCAAGCTCGGCTTTATGTCATTTTTTGTGAAGGCCACCGTTGATGCGTTGAAGCAATTCCCGCAACTCAATGCCGAGATCCGGGGGAACGACCTGGTTTATCACAATAGTATTGATATCGGCGTGGCCATCGCCAGCGAGCGCGGGTTGGTGGTGCCGGTGTTGCGGAAGGTGGAACAGATGAACTTTGCTGAGGTCGAGAAAGCGATCGGTGAATTCAGCAAACGCGCGAAGGAGGGAAAACTCAGCCCGGCAGAATTGGAAGGCGGCACCTTTACAATCACCAATGGCGGAGTGTTTGGCTCGCTCTTTTCAACGCCGATCATCAACCCACCGCAGAGCGGCATTCTGGGCATGCACGCCATTATGGAGCGTCCGGTGGCAGTGCGGGGAGAGGTGGTCATCCGGCCCATGATGTATCTGGCCCTGACGTATGACCACCGTATCGTGGACGGTCGTGAAGCGGTCCTGTTCCTCCGCCGGATCAAAGAAATCATCGAAAACCCTGTGCGCCTGCTGATTGGAATCTGAAACAAAAAAGCCGGTGAAGAATAAGACTATGAAAACCAAACCGCATATCAAGACTTCGACAACCAGGTTATCCTTGAAAAACATCCTGGTGCCGATCGATTTTTCAAATCATTCGCGCAAGGCGTTGCAGTATGCCGTGCCGCTGGCCGTCCAGAACGGCGCACGCATCATCTTGTTGCATGTGGTTGGTAAAATGGTGGTATACCCGACTGAAATGAGCCCGGTCATTCCCGATGAAAAAGAGATAATCGCCTCGGCCCACAAGCAGTTGGCGGCACTGGCTCAAAAATCGATTCCCGGCCCTTTGCGGGGGAGGGTTTTGATCCACGTCGGAGAGCCTTTCGATGAGATCACCCGCCTGGCGAAGCAATTAAAAGCCGGGCTGATCATCTGCACCACGCACGGTTACACAGGGCTGGCGCATGTGTTGCTTGGGAGTACAGCGGAGCGGATAGTTCGTCATGCGCCATGTCCGGTGTTAACGATCAAAGTCCGTTGAATTTGAGTTGACTGGCGAATATAGTGAAATCACGGGAGAACAATTTGAAAGATAAAAGGTTTATCGTTCATATAAAGCGCCGATGGTTGCAAGTGGAGCATTCCGGTTGATGTCCGTCTTCGTGGATGGCTGCGCATATTTTCGGCGAGACGCCTAAAATCACCCGCGAGACGCGGGGTGCTACATCAATAAACCACCTTCTAATGGGACGTGGCGTACGGTTCTGCTCCAATTCAAAACCTCCCTTCCTCCATTTGCGGCTTTCAAACAAAATAAAACGGCTACAGTTTCCGTCAGGAAAAGCTGTAGCCATGCTGTCAGGCTATTCAAGGTTCAGGTCGTTCACTTTCCGAACATCTTCAGAACAATGAAAAGGAGGAAGGCACCTCCCAGGCCGCCGCCGCAGAGCAGGTATAGCAATGACCAGCCGGCGGCGGCAAACATGGGAGCCAGAATTATGGTTAAGAGCATCATATTTTTTACGAGTTAAGGCGGGAGGATGGTGGATTGGTTTGTCCGCATGCCATAGGCGGATGAGCCATTAGCTGGTGAGCCGTCACCGGACGAGCCATTATTGGCTGGATAGTCATTACCTGATGAACCACTGTTTGCCGAGTTGGTAATGATGGGAAACTGATTGGTCATAGACGGTGGCGAATTGGTCAGCATCGGCGGAGCATTGTTGGTCGCTGAGTTCGGGCCACCACCATTATTGTACGGAACGGTATTTTGGGGGTTGTTATACGGGGACGATCCCGGAACACCACCGTTTGGCTGGCCATTGTATGGAATGTTATTTTGGGGATTGTTGTACGTAGATGTTCCCGGGGTGCCGTTAGGGGCAATTCCTTGAGCATCAATAGGGGTGTTTCCCGGGGTCCCAATAGGCGCATTTTCAACACCGCCGTTTGGCGTGATCATACCTTCGGCCGGAACATTACCATTATTATTATTGTTCTGGCCATCGCCTGGCATTTGGTTAAGGCCTGGCGGAGCAACGCGTTGATTTTGGTTTGGGCTGGACGCAGGGGTTCCAACCGTCGGAGCGGCTATAACAGCCGCAGCTGCGAATAGAGCGAGAGAGATTAATTTTGTTTTCATAATACCATTGATAGAGCCAAAGAGATGCCAAGTACTTTTGGGGCGTAATGCCATCTTAAAACCATATTTTCCCATGTAATTTGCATGTTTAACCATGCGATGTGCATCATTCGCAAGCCCGGTCCACAAGCGCCATGTCGGTATGCAATAGAATCGAACGAGGCAGATGATTTTATGGTAAAGCAAACAAAAACCAGGAGGTTATTGTTAAGAAGATGGAATCAATCTTGTTATTGATGAAGGCCAATGCATTCCCCGACTAAATTGCGTGATCAAATAATCGAAGTGCATTTGAAGTAAATCAGCAGGCCCGGCACTGCTCAGAACCGGGCAGCAACTATTCCACCAAGTTGGTCTCGGCAACAACCTTAAGCTGGTCCGATCAAGACTGACCGGATACAACCGACTGTTCACCTCACCGACCCGGCGCGACTATTATGGGCGGCGGCGGTACGGGCGCGATGACTTCAGTGTGATGCCGGCCCGGAAGGATGATGCACCCGGACAAGGTGAAGCACAGTGTGACGCCGGTTAAGAACAGGATTATTTGTGTTTTCATACTTTATCTTAAGCATCGTTGGTGCCAAGGTGCCTGGAATCCTGTTCAATTAATGCGAATGTTAATATACCCCGGCGACCGACGCTAAAAAGGAAGAGCACGCTTTGTTGCCCGCCATGAGGACTTCAAAACGTGCTCTGTGGCCGAGCGGATATATCGGCCAAAATCAAAAACTCTTTCGCCACAACCGGGACCACACTTATCACCTTGGATCCTGAATCCGCCGCTAAAGGGCTGGCAAGCCGGCCGTTTTGGTCATCGTGCGGGAACAACCGGCCTGCCTTTTTAAATGAGCGTGACCATTAGATTTCATCCGAGGCACGCGCATTTATTTATCTTTCAAAACGGGTTTGTGCCGCGCCGGCTTCTTCCTTCGATGGCACATAATGAAACATGCCGGGGCGCAGATTGACCCGCGCCAGACGGAGTGTTTCGGGCTCGTGTAAAAGTTGCCGGATAACAATGCAGAATTGCGCATGATCCAATGGCCTTTCCAACAAAGCGCCAACCCCCAGCGCGGACGCCGGCAAAAACTGGTTGGGGTGGGCGGTGATCAGAATGACCGGCAATAACGGATGGTTCGCCATGAGCCAATCAAGCATCTCCGCGCCGTCGTCGTAGGGCAAGGCCATATCCAGCACTACCAGGTCGATCTTCAGCGCCTCAATCATTTCAATGCCTTCCGCGCCACTGTCGGCGGTCAACGCCGGGTAATTGTCTTCATGCAAAAGGTTGGTCAAGGTTGTCCGGGTGGCGGGGTCATTACCTACCAGCAGGATTTGAATCTCGGCCCGCCGCTGATTTTTAAACACCGGCTTGGTCGCCAAAGCTGGTATCTCTAAGACATCGTTCATAATTTTCGCTTTGATTCGTTTTGCCCGCGCACTTCCAGCGCGAACCGTGCCGGAAAATTTACGTTCTGAAACTTCGTAAATGCTTGATTTTCCGCATGAGACAATGAACCGGGGGATAATGGCGGTGCAAATTGCCTTTGGCGCATTGCAAACTGCTTGTCTCCTCAGCTAAGACCGCCTGCTTGATTTAGTCCGGCTTGATTATAATTTGCTTCCGGAACGTGATTGGAAAAATACGTGGCCCCGTTTTGTTTCGACCAATTTTGTAAAAATTGATCGTCCACCGGACCGGCGAGTTCATCGCGCATATGTACCGCGCAGGCTATTTTTGCCTTTTGCGGAAGCGCCTGGGCCAGCCAGTTTTGAACAAAAAATGGCAGACCGAATTTGTTGCTGCTGCTGACAACGAGCATGTCGGCTTCGGCGATTTGATCGGTGGCGATTTCTTTCAACCGGGGATGACAGAGGCGGGCGAACACACAAAAACGGGCTTCGATCGAAACTTGAGTCCTGCAATTGTTGACGATGGTATCCTTGAGTTTAAGGGCCCGTTCCAAAGCGTCAGCATCCTCGCATAGGAAAAAAGTTTTTAAAATTGATTCATTCATAACAGGTAACATCTATGACTTAGCTATAAACATGCCGTTGAAAACACGTGATTTTTGAGGTGTAGGTCATCGCGCGTTTGACTTTGTGCATCGTTTCGTTTGCAAACTGCATCGCACTCCAACCACGCGAGACGATTATGGATTTTTCAGAATGATGAAGACGGAGCCAGTATCGCAAAATGCAATGGCATATGCGGCATTATTGCGCTTTGCATGGAGTCCAATCGCAAAGGTTTGAGTTCCTCGTGGCATAATTTCCGCTGACTCGTACCCGATGCACCCGAAATGGGGTTTGTGAAAATTGGAGTTGGGCAAGTGCAGCCGTTTTATCGCAATCTGGTATCAATGAACACAACCACCAACAACCCGGATTTTTTTGACAAGATTCTGGAGAATACCGCTGTCGGCGATGCCTGGCATCATACCTCCGTGCTGGTTCATGTCGCCATCATCGTGCTGGTGGCATTTCTGGTTCATCTCGTTGTCAAAGTGGTCCGCCATATCAGCGAATGGTTGATCAATAAGAGCCACGCGCAAAAAAATCCATTTGGCTTCGTCACGGAGAGGCCAAAATTCATCACCCTCACCCGGCTGATCGTCAGTGCCATCACGTTTGTCGTTTATTTTTTGACCTTGGGCCTGGTCATGACGGCGGTATTCCATTTCAACGATACTTTTTTAAAGACTTATCTCTCGAGTGCGGCGGTGGTGGGCCTGGCCTTGAGCTTTGGTTTGCAAGGTCTGGTTCAGGATGTCGTGACCGGTGTGACCTTGATCGTTTCGAACGCGATGGACGCCGGCGATATTGTTGATTTATCGGGGACCATTGGACGCGTCGAGCAAATAGGTCTGCGATTCACCAAGGTGATCAATTTTTACAACCAGGAAATCTTTGTGCCCAACCGGAACATCGCGAACGTGGCGCGTTTCCAGCGCGGGGGTGTTTATGCTTATGCCGACATCCAGATTGCCCAACAAGCCGACCAGGCCAGGGCCGAGGCGCTGATCCGTGAAGTCGCCAATGGCGTCTGGAGCCAATTTGGCGCGATCATCCTGTCGGCGCCGGAATTTTCAAAGATTGAAGTCGCCGACCCCGGCGGCTGGAATTTCTTGCGGGTGCAATTCAAGATCTGGCCGGGACAACTGGCAATTGAAACCATGTTCCGGCCGCAAATGGTCAGCGCCATGAAACAACTGGATCCGAATTACGCCGACTGGATGGTACCGGTCACCTATCGGGCCATCGCCAGCACCCGCGATCGGGCGGCTTTGGGTGAAGGCATGAAAAAGTGAAGCGCCTTCAAGACGAAAAACATTCAAATTCCAAGCACCACCATCCAGAGAATTTTCAAACCTCAATTTTCAAGGGCGACCGGCAGTTGTGAGGGGAAAATTGTTGAAGGATATTTCCGCAGATTTTGCCAAACCAGGCAGCTATACGCCGTGTGCAGGGCTGACCCGGGAAGAAAAAATATGGAACCGATAACTTTTATCTATTGACCACGCGCCTTAGTTGGTGTCACTTTTCTAGGACTGACCCTTTTATGATAATACATATTATGCTCCATGCCGAACAAAAAACAATATCAGCAACTGGTGGATTTTTCTTGTAGAGGTTGGCTGGTACTTTTTTGAACATTTTCTATTATTCTATTGAAAAAAATTAACGCACAGGAGGAAGTTGAATAGGACTACCTTCATACCCAACCTCAATAAACCCACCTGTGGGACCTAGTTAATTGTGAGACCAACATTTGAGTAAAGTGGTTGACACATTTGGTTTCTGGTTTTGACGGATGGTAATCAGTCCCTGGCAGCGGAGCCAGGCTTCCACAGTGGCCCGCCACGCCGTGGCGGGTTTGAGGTGACGGCCATTCGTCGTTTTCCCGATCATGGCTCCGAACTGGGCGAGCAGCAACCGGAAAATGGTTTGTGCTTTTCCGGTCCAGGCGCAAAGACGCAGAGAGCGCAAAGGATCGCAAAGAAGCCGGGACTTTGTCCGCAGATTGCGCGGATTGAAGCAGATTATTTAATACCGAGGCACGGAACACGGGGAGGAAACTTTTTGAATCCACGCAGCTCATCGCTTCAGCGTTTCCGTCAAAACTCCAGGCGGTTGCCCCGGGTAGCAAACATAGTCTACTTTTTATGTTGACAATAATTGTGCCGCGGGCTATGGTGGATCGCGTCCCGCATGCGGGACGCGACAGGACGGATTCCGGATTCCGGTTTTCGGAGTTCGGGGGCACCAACTGGTGCGGGGCATCGGAATTTCCGATTGGCACTGGCCAATTACGGATTTGCAGGTTGTTCTTTGACATAGGCACCAACCTGGTGCCGGGGTATCGGGGGAAGGAATTTCGGATCTCGGATCCGGGTTTCGGGTTAAAAAAATGCAGCTAAGTGCGCTTATTTGCGGCTATTTGCGCTTAACGGGGAAAAAGCCGCAGAGCGGCGGCCAATTAGAAATGCAGGCGGGACGCGTGCGCTACCGGGGTGAGCTGAACTTTAAGAGTTTTGACGACTTTTGCCAGGTAAAAAAAAGTTCGAATAAGTTCAAATAGTCCGTCAAATTTTTTGCGGGTCCGAGCCGGACGGGCGTACCAACTTGGTGCCGGGCAGGGGGCGAAGGTGATCGCACCAAATTATGTTGCTACCTATTTTTGGACCTGGTTGATGTCTTCCATAAGGGCAGACTCCGGCACATCGGCGGGGTTCTCACTTTTGGGGCTGATGGGGATCGCCGGAGACCACTCAAGCCATTTTGCGTCCTCTTTTTCAAAAAGGGTAAATGTCGTGTCCGCATTAACTTCCGGTCCCGGGGGAGATGGTGTGGCAAAGGCGATCCCACCGATGACCAGGGACTTGAAGGTTTGGGCGTTGAAGTCCAACTTGAAAAACCTCAAGTCGGCTTTCACTCCGCCGGCATTCCAAAACATGGAGTCCGTTCGCACCAAGGGGGCGAAATTGGTTTCAATGAGTAAATGGATTTTTACCGTCGTGGCATCATCAGCCAGCACGAAATAACGCACCGACCCCACTTCCACACCGCGATAATAAACGGGTGAGCCGACCGATAGTGTCGGCAGATGCGGGGTGGTCAGGGTGATTTCCAGTCCACCGTGCGGGGCGTCCAGGATGGGCGGCTGTTCCGCGCCGATGAAATTCTTTTGTTCCCGGGCATTCGCTCGGTCACTGGCCGGCTGGACTTGTATATAGGGACCGGATACGACGGTTTCCAAACCGCGCAGCCCACTGGCACCGATTTCGGGCCGGACAACCCAAAAGATGGATCCCTCGCGCGCCAGGTTTTTGGCGGAGGCTACCAGTTTTGCCTTCACTTCCACGCGCTGGCCGTCGGGTGTCAGGCTCACCGAGCGCACCTCCCCCAAGCGGACACCGCGATACATAAGGACGGTTTGATTGGCTTGAATCCCGCTGCCATTGTTAAAATAAATCGTGATGAGCGGTCCCGATTGGCGGACGCTTTCAATCACCAGCCAGGCCGAGGCGATCGCCGCGATTACCGGCACGATCCAGATGATGGTCGACCGTGAACGGGCCTTGATTTTTGCGCGTGGCAGGCCTTCTGCAGCCGGCCCGGCCTGGGTTTCGTTGCTCATGATTTATCCTCTTTCCAGATCACTGATGGGTCAAAACTCGCGGAGGCCAGCATGGTCAGTACGACCACGGACGTAAAAGCCACGATGCCAGGGCCGGGTATCACCGTGGCAAACCGTCCAAACCGGATCAAGGCGACCAGAATGGCCAATAAGAAGACGTCCAGCATCGCCCACGGCCCTATTTTACAGATGACTTTATAAACCCAGGTGCGCAGCTTTTGCCAGCGTTGCCCCCGATTGCTAACGAGAAAAAACAACCCCAGCAGTTTCAGCAGTGGAATCAGGATGCTGGCGGCAAAGACGATGATTGCGACATACCACATATGGTCGGTACACAGTGCCTTGACACCGCCCCAAACCGTGTTTTCCGAGTGGCGCCCCAAATATTCCATGATCATGATCGGATAAATATTGGCCGGCACATACAAGAACAAGGCCGCTAATGCCAGGGCCGCCGTGCGGTTCCGGGAGTCGCCTTTTTGCCGCGGGAACGCCGAGCTGCAACGGGCACAAAAAGCCCCCTGGCGGGCGGGAACAACTCCCAACTCTTGAACCAGTCCACAGGTCTCACAAGCAACTATTTTGTCCTCTGACATCATTCTATATTAAGCCCAATCCGTGCCAAACTACATACAATTCAATGCACCTTTAGCCGCATCGTTTCCGGCCTCACTTCGCATCTTTTTCCTTATCAACCTGCTCAACTGTCGCCGGCTGGTCGAGTTTGGGGGTCAGCGAATGGACGAACGCATTTTCCAGCAAGGTGGCCGCGCCCGTCCAAAGTCCCACGCTTGAGTTTGTGTTGGATCCGGATATGGGAATTTTTGCGGCCAGCCGGTCATGGGGATGGTTCTTGAAGACCGCAGCCGCACCACCGACGACGGCCTGCCAAAAAATTTTCAAAACATTTTTCTTCCGTTCCTTCTCCCACTCAAAAACATTCAAGTCATTGAAAAAAACCTTAAAATAGCCCTCGTACGCGTCCTGATCCTCGGCTACGGACAGAAAGAGCGCGAAGTTACCGCGCTCCACGTCGAATTTGCCATAAGCCCGAAGAAAATCGTTCAAATCAACCAGGTTCACATTGGTCACGCCGCAATTGATCTCAAAAGCCGGCCTGGGTTTGAGCAGGTTCATATGCAACTGCAGATCCATCTGGCCATTGCCGAAGATCGATCCGTGCGCACTGACGCCCGAGGGAAGTTTATCGCGCACATCCCGGGCATTGCTCAGGTTCGTGGCGGTGACGAAAACCCGGCTGGCATAAATGTCCACCGGCGGTTTGGAGGCCGGGTTTTGAAAGTGGACTTCGCCGTTGGTGATCTCCAGACGGTTCAAATCGAAGGGGAAAAGGCTTTCCAGCATTTTGCCCCAGTCCTCGTCGTTGCCGCTTTGCGACTGGTCCGGTGTGGGACCCTCCACAAAATTGACCCTGGGCTGTCGCATGATAACCTGGCCAACCACTGAGCCATGAAAAAGCTGGCGCCATTCGATGGAAAGCTCGATTTCATCCGCGGCGAAGAGCGGCGACTGGACATTGCCATCCCGTTTGAATATTCCAACCTGATAGATCCGATAACCTCCGCGCCACAATCTCATGTGCACATGTCCGATTCTTCCGCTGTAATCCTTGGAGGTATTCAACGCATGGTTGACATAGGATTCGACCGCATAGGGTAATGCAATCCGGATTGCGACCAGAATAAGGAAGATGACCAGAATCCACCGGCTCCAACGCGATATGAATCGCCAGAACGAACCCATGTGGGAAAGCCATTTCATATTGCCGGGCCGGCTGGTGCGGCAGGCACCGGCCAAAGATTCCGGAGAGTTTGCCTAATGGACTCTCGGAACCTCAATCGTATTGGCGTGGTCAATGATACCAAAGACGTGTAACAGCCAGACAACCACGCAAATGACCACCACGACATTCAGGATGTTCTTGATCTTGCCATCCATGGGAATGTAGGAGTTGATCAGCCAAAGTAGAACGCCAATGACAACCAAGGTGATGATAACAGTTATGAGAGGCATAAAATTTTCGTTTAACAGGCGGGGAGGTGGGGGCCTTCCCCGCCTTTTGACGGCTGCGTCAGGTCATTCCTTGACGGTGATGTTGTCTTCCACGTCCTTCACGCCCTCAATGCCTTTGGCAATGGAGTCGGCGCGACTTTTTTGAGCGTGGGTATCAACAAAGCCGCTCAATTGGACGTCGCCCTTGAAGGTCACGACATTGACACCTTCATACTTGTATTCCGCATCGTTTGATAATGCATCTTTCACGCGCATGGAGATGCCGTGGTCATCAATCGCTTCGCCTGTGCTTTGGTGTGTGCGATCGCCGGCACAGCCGGTGATAGTTGGCAACAAAGGCAGCATGCCGAGACAGAGGACAACGCCGAGCATTTTTGAGGTTAGTAATGTTTTCATATTTGTTATTAGTTGGTTTTGTAACTAAATCCTATTTAGCTTTTATAATGCCAATCCATATTTAAGAGTATCTGGAATGAAAAAAGGGCGGTTCGCCACCGGATTGTGGATAATTTGCAAATCAAAGAAGCTGTGGGATGCAATACGCAAGGAATCGGAAATAACACCACGAATTTTGCCCGATCTCAATCTTGCGGATCTTTTTTTATCTTTTGATCCTGCCGGAAAATGCTGATCAATAGCCATACACCACCACCGGCCGCCGCCAAAAAGCAGATGATGGCCAGGGCGGGGTAGCCAAAGACTTCAGAGCTGGTCTGGATTCTCATCAGCATGGATGCCCCCACGATGAGTGCGGCCAGGATGATTCCGGCGGTGATGCGATTCGCGATTTTCTGAAAACCGTCCACGATGGTCTTGGCGTCGGTCGCCTTGACTTTGATTTCCAGATCCGAATTGGAGATGCCATCCAGTATGCGGTTCAACTTTCCGGGCAGGCCGGTGACAAAATCCTTGGTCTCCAACAGCGAGGTGAAAACGCCGGCGCGGGAGAAATTTTTCCCCATGCGGCGCACCATCAATTCGGACACATTTTTGCGGATGGATGCCTGCGGATCGAATTCCGGATCGAGTATTTTGCCGACTTCATCCAATTGCAACAGGGTCTTCCCCAGCAGGGTTAATTCGCTGGGCACCATCAATCCGCTGTCGATAGCGTTACGGCTGACCCCCAACAAGGATTTCCCGACATTCATTTGCCGGAGGTTTTGATTGAGGTTGAGCGCCATGATCTGGCCCAGGTGGCGGCTAAACTCCGCCGGCTTGAAAAGCTCCGTCTTCTGGCTGATGCGGATGACAATATCGCCCGCCAGTTCACTGTTGCCCTCGCTGACAGCCATCAACAGCTTGAGGAGATTTTCCTGCATGCCCGGTGTAGTGTGCCCCACCATGCCGAGATCCAGCAGGGCGATACGCCCGTCGGTGGTGATAAAAATATTTCCCGGGTGCGGGTCGGCATGAAACAACCCATCCAACAGGATTTGTTTCAGATAGGCCCGGAAAAGCTCTTCGGCCAGCGGTCGATCCTTGAGTTCTATCCGCACCACCGGGCTCAAGGCGGTGATTTTGCACCCTGAGACTTGATCCATCGTCAATACATGACGGGTGCAGTAATCATTGACGGGTTGGGGCACTTGTATCAGTGGGAACTCCTTTAGATTTTCGCCCAGCCTGGCCAAGTTTTGCGCCTCATACTCGTAATTGATCTCTTGAAGAATCGTGAGGCGAAATTCTTCCAGCACCGTCAGAAACTGGTAGCGGCGGCCCAACTCCGTATGCGCGTCCAGAAACCCGGCGATCTCTTCCAATACTTCAAAATCTTCGGCGATCATCTTGCGGATGCCGGGTCGCTGCACTTTGACGACCACGGATCTTCCGTTTCGCAAGGTGGCTGAATGAACCTGTCCCAACGAGGCGGCAGCAATTGGCTTTGGGTCAAAAGATGAAAACGCCTTGGATATCCGCACTCCGAGCTCGGCATGGACGATTTGTTCAACATCCTCGTAAGGGAACGGTTTTACCTTGTCTTGCAGGCGGACCAGCGCCTTGAGATAAGGTTCAGGGATCAAATCGGGGCGGCTGGAAAGGATTTGGCCAAGCTTCACATACGTGGGACCCATGGCTTCCAGATCATCCGCCAATTGTTCGGGCCCGGCATCCTGTGAGGTAGCAGCGACTTTTATTGCATCAGGATCAAGGGTTTCAATTCCCCCCATCTGCTGTACCAAGTCGGATCGACCGTATTTCCAAAGGAGCGTGGCGATTTCTTTGTACCGTTTAACATGGCTGGTCGAGAATTTCATATCAGATATATATTCATCAGCGCAATACATACCATCCCTCGAACCCTTGATTATCATTGAACCAAAGAAGATTTCCACGAAGCATCGTGCGAACTGCACGTTAAAATAAAGAAATCAGGCATAATACAAGGACAAGAATCCATATGCCGGACAAAGCTAAGTGGTGTAATTGCTGCTTGGTAAATTGGATGAAATGTTTTCACTGCGACAATTGCGGCATGATGGTTTTTTTCGAAAACGAACATTGTGTGAAGTGCGGCGAAAGTTTGGGGTTTTATCCCGATACCTTGGAAATGAAAACTTTGCAGAAGGTCACCCCTGCCGGATCCTGGCGCAATTGCGCCAACAAGGACAAATATCAGGTATGCAATTGGATGGTTGCAGGCAATGACAGCTCATCGTTTTGCCTGGCCTGTAGTTTAAACGAAATCATTCCCGATCTGACCGTCGCCGGCAATCGCGAGCGTTGGTATAAGTTGGAATTGGCCAAGCGTCGGTGTCTGTACACATTTTTACAATTGGGTCTGTCATTTCTGGCTGGCGAAGGTAACGGCCGCCCCGCCTTGCATTTTCGTTTTCTAGGAGATGCTCCGGGCTCGCAGCCGGTCCTAACTGGACATGAGAAGGGCATCATCACCATCAACATCGCCGAAGCGGATGAAGATGAACGGGAACGCCGCCGGCTCAAGCTGCACGAACCCTATCGCACGCTGGTCGGCCATATCAGGCATGAATCCGGGCATTATTATTGGGACCGGCTCATTGCGAATTCGCCGCACCTGCCAAAATTCCGCGAACTATTCGGTGATGAACGCATTGACTACAATGAATCGCTTCAGAGATATTATCAACAAGGTCCGGCTGCCGATTGGGACGGACGGACAGTGACGGCGTATGCCAGCCTGCATCCATGGGAAGATTGGGCTGAGACCTGGGCGCATTACCTGCATATCGTGGACACCTGCGAAACGGCTGCCGGTTTTGGCCTGACCGTAGCAACGGACGGATCGACCGCATCGACGACGGATTTTGACAAGCTTTTGTCCGCCTGGCTGCCTTTGGCGTGCGCCGTGAACTTCATCAATCGTGGAATGGGCCTTCCCGATCTTTATCCATTCATCATCACTGATGCTGTTGCCCAAAAACTGCGTTTCATCCATGAATTGGTCCAGACGGAATCAAAACTGAAATGAAACATGAACTAGTGCGGGTCGTTGTTGACCACGGTTTCTGCTTCGGGCAATTGTCATCATGGCATTTTTTTACCTGGCTGCAATGGTACCGGTGTGGGGACATTTTGCATAATCCAGTTGCAGGCGCGGCGCGCACGGAGTGGACGTGCCCTACCGTGATGGGCTCACGACAGGTCTTTTCAATTGCATGGCCAGCTTCAGTTTTTGGTGATGCAACTTGCAAACTTGTGAGGCCGATAGGGTGCATTCTGCTGCCTACTTTTCTTCAATTCTCACGATTACGCCGTCATCAAGGGCAAAATGACGAAAACCAGCGAGCGTTTGCCATGGCACGGCTTTTGCAGGTTGATTTAGTGTCAAAATCATCACAAACACCAAAGAATCAAACTGAAAGGAAAATTTTATGAGCGCAACATCACTTAAAATCAAAGGCAACTGGAACATCATCAAGGGAAAGCTCAAACAAAAATACGCGAGGCTCACGGATGACGATCTCCAGTATGTGGAGGGCAAGGAAGATGAATTGATCGGGCGCATCCAGAAGCGCACCGGACTCGGGAAGGATGAAGTGATCATTGTGGTCGATGAGTTCGGCGAAAACTGAGAACAAATTTTTTTAACCAATAAATCCAAAGAAGAAAGGTAATACTATGAACAAAGGAATTGGCATTGCGTTGCTGGTGGTTGGCGTCTGCTTGATCGCATATGGAATCGATGCATCCAACTCGGTGAGCTCAAACGTCTCACGAACGTTCACCGGCTCGCCCACAAATAAAACAATGTGGCTGCTGCTCGGCGGTGTCGCCTCGGCGATTGTCGGCGCAGTCATGACCCTTCGGCCTTCCGGCAAGGCCTGAATGAACCATTTAACCCATTAACGAGTATGCATACTGATCTTGAAGACAAAAAAGTTGCCATCTTGGCAACGGACGGGTTCGAGCAAAGCGAACTGGAGGATACTCGGACAGCGTTGGAAGAGGCGGGCGCAGATACCTACGTCATATCTCCGACCGCCAATTCCATCAAGGCCTGGAACAAAGACGGCTTCGGCGACACCGTGGCGGTGGATGTAAGGCTGCAAGATGCGAGTGTTGATGAATTTGATGCGCTCCTGCTTCCGGGCGGGGTCCTGAACCCTGACAAATTGCGCACGGTGCATGAGGCGGTGGATTTTGTCCGGGGGTTCTTTGAAGCCGGCAAACCGGTTGCCGCCATCTGCCACGGCCCGCAAATGTTGATCGAAGCGGAAGTCGTTCACGGACGGAAATTGACTTCCTTCCAGTCCATCAAGACGGACCTCATCAACGCCGGTGCCTTATGGACGAATGAAAGTGTCGTCGTGGATCACGGGCTGGTCACTGCGCAGAAACCCGCCGACATTCCTACTTTCAATAAAAAGATGATCGAGGAATTTGCCGAGGGGATTCATGCGGGCCAACATGCTTGAAAGGGCAGGCATATGCCAGACGCACAGACTTTGAGACGCGCGCGAAAGGATGCCAGGGAAGGCAAATCGCCCTCCACCCAGGCCGGTGAATTTGTGCGCGAAGAATTTCATCACATCCGCGAGGGTGTGCACGGTGTCAGGTCGGCACGACAGGCCATTGCGATCGGTCTTTCGAAGGCCCGCCGTGCCGGCGTAAATTTGCCGCCGCCGCGCCGGGGAACGGCGAAGGTGCGGAGACAGGCCGTGCGTGATCTGGAAAAAAGCCAAGGCAATGGTGTACGACATCCATCTGTCAGGCGTTCGCGCGCCACATTCCGGGTGCTAAAGCGCGAGGGTACAGCGGGTGCATCGCATAGAGCCATTTCCCGGCAGGCCCGTCGCAGTTCCAGAAACCGTACGGCTTCCGAGCGTTCCGCTGCCGCCCATAAGGCGGCCCGGACACGCAAGGCAATCATTTCAAAGAGATGATTGAGAAACATAAATCGGGCAAATTTCGTCTCTACTCGCGCAAGCGCAATCCGTCCACAGGCAAGCGTCGCAATCTGGGTACTTTTGATTCTCGAGCCGCTGCCGAACAACACGAGCGCCAGGTGCAATACTTCAAACATCATAGTTGACCTGGGGATTTCGATTAAACTGGGACGCTTGGTGTAGATTCCAAGTTTTTTGCGAAAGGCAATTATTGTGGCTGCCAAGGCGATATTTTTAAGGTTTCGTGATTCCAGCGTGAAAGCATCCCCAGAAGTTCTGCTCGTGCGGGGTATATCAATGGGACGGCATGCGGGTGGTAGTATTCGATTTTCCCGGATCCGGTTCAACGGATGCGAGTTTTGTAAATTAGAAATGGAAGGTGAAAATTGTTTGTTTAGGCGACTTATGAGTTTCAGTGGTTTCCCAATTTGTACTCACGAGCTTCCCAACCATCCCCTAATTTCACCTTCCGCGTCTTCTTAAGCCAAAGACATGCCAGCAGTATTTTATGTGGTTTTATCGAAAAACTTACGGGGCCATTTGCAAATTGCAAAATATATCACCCTGCCGGGAGCATTTTGCATCGACACGCGGGTGGGAACGCCTGGCTCGATAACGCCGCACCTTCGTCTGCATGCGATTCGCAAGTTTTTACGCATGGCACAGGCAAAGCTTTAATGAATACGCACAGATTCGCGACCTATAAGAGGGAAGCGTTCGGAAAGGTCTATATGAAAATTAAAGACATTCTGACACCTGAACCGCAGTGTGTTGGTTCTGAGGACAGCCTGACTGAGGCAGTCGCCAAGATGAAAAAATTGGATGTCGGTTTCCTGCCGGTCTGCAAAAATCAACGAGTGATTGGTGTGCTAACTGACCGTGATATTGTGATTCGTGCAGTGGCAGAAAATCTCGACCCCAAAACCACCCGGGCCTTGGAAGTGATGAGCGGCGACATATTTTATTGCTTTGCCGATCAGAGCATTGAAGAAGTTGCTGAAATCATGGCAACCGGCCGGGTTCGCCGACTGCCGGTTCTCAACCGGGACAAGCATTTGGTCGGCATCATCTCGCTCGGTGATTTGGCTGTGCGCTATGCCGGGAGTGAAATCGCCGCCCGCGTCCTTTTGAGAGTCTCCAAGGGCATTGTCAAGTAGGGCACAACCGTACAACCACCGCGCGCCGAGTGGGCTTTTTGCCTGCCGAAAATTGCATTTTTCAAGGTTCAATTTTGTATCGGTTGATGGGGTTTTCAAATTACATTGGAATTCTGAAAGGAGCACGTTGGCATCCTATTAGCTTAGGCAAATCACATCTTCGATAATTTTTTAACTATATGAAACCAGCAATGAAAAGTTTAGCCACTGAATATTCAAATTATGCTGCGGTTTCAATTCCGCCAACGGTGGTCATTCAAAAAACAACCCGCGCCCAGTGGTCCGGTCTTTGGCGGGCTTTTCGGGCATTACGCACGCTCTTGGGTGAGAGACAAGCGCTAAAACTGATTGAGACGCACTGTCGACATGACGCCTTGCTGATTCTAGAAGTGATCCTCTAAACCAAGCACAATATGAGCAGCCAGCAATCTTGTACGTTTCCTCTCTGGTCGAAATCAGATGAATACCGCCTATGGGCGCTGGTCTGCGAATATGCCAGCCGCCTCGATTTTCAGCCCGGCGGCAAGAACGGTGCACCCATTTTATTTGCCAAGGAACCCCCCGGCCTGCCCCGTGCGGAATTCAGAAAGCCCATATTGGCTGAGTAAATCTGCGGAAATTGTCTGGCATCCACACGCACGCGTAATGAAAACTGGCGAGGCGTAAAAATTCTGCCCCGTTATGGCAGGCTGCCTGTCTCCTGCCGCGCCACCCGCCGTGCCCCGCAACCAAGCCTTGAATTAAGGAAGGCAGGCGCTGCAACGCTTCGTCGGTTTGTTGCCCAGTAAAAATCAAACAAGCGCCGTCAATAATCCTGGACGCCCCACGGATGCGGCCTGGCGCCAATCCAAAACACAGGCAATTCGGATTCCTGATTCTGTACGTCCGTGAGCATGGACGGCCCGCTGGAATTTTGGCTCGCGATTTGTGACCATGGTTGGGAGCTCATCCCACCCAAACGGTCGATTCTATTCTCATCCTTTATTTCTTTGGCCTGGGCAAATGGATTTGCTGTGAATACACTTTTTACCTCCAGCCTGATGGCAGTAGCATCAGCGGGGTTTTGATTCGATTGATCCAACGCCATGGTCCTCGCGGCTGCGCATAGCGTGAACGCCAGAATGTATGATGTTGTTTTCATATATCAAAACGTCGTCCTCTTCCCCGCGGTGTCAAGTCACCGACGCGGGAAAAATTTTTAGCGAGAGCGGTTTGCGCTTTGCAATCCAGCAAGCGGAAACTGCGCATAATGCAATCTGCCAACGCAGCTTCTGATTGGTCAAAGGTTGTGAAAACATCGGTTTAACTGCAATTCCTGATGAGGCACGAACCCTGCGAATCAGATTTCCGAGTGAACAACGATTTAGGCCGCATTTGGAATGGAGTTCATCTGGATTGCATGTAAATGAAATGGCCAATCTTTGAGAAAGGAAATTTATGTTAGGCTGGACACTTATATTTTTAATCATTGCATTGGTGGCGGGAGCTCTGGGCTTTAGCGGGGTTGCAGGGGCTGCCATCGGAATCGCCCAGACCATCTTTGTTATCTTCCTGGTTTTATTTTTGGTCTCTCTGGTCATGCGGCTTGCCTCCAAGTGACTTGTCGGCACAACACAACCATAACTGGCATAACTGGAAAGGAATCATCATATGAAAAACTTGCACTTCGCAACCATGGCCGCCGCGCTGACGCTCCTGGTGGCCGGCTGTGATAACAAATCAAATCCGCCCGGGGATAATTCAGCCGGGGCCGACACCAATTCAACCGCCATGGCCGCCGCCACCAATGCCTGGGATGCGACCAAAAATGCCACGGTGAACGCCTGGACTGACATCAAGGAATCATTGAGCTCGGCCACGGATTATACCTATGACAAGAAGGATCAATTCGTGAGCAGTGCCCAAGCTGACCTGGATAGTCTCGATCAAAAAATCCAGTCTATGTCAAGCAAGGCCGATGACAGCTTGCGTCAGAAACGGGCCGCCTTGGATCAAAAATTGACCGATGTCAAAAACGCCACCCAAGATGACTGGAGCAGCGTCCGGGACTCCTTCGTAAGCGCATATGATGACACGAAGAATTACGTCAAGCAGGCGTGGAGCGGCACTTCGACCAACAGCCCTTAAGCAGCTTTAAAAAATGGGAGGGGCGTGCCTGATTCAGGCATTGCCCTTCTCATTGTGGTTTTAATGTTTCCGTTTATGGTCATGAATCATCCCATTGCAGTTTTACCACCTCAGTTTTGCAAAATGCATCTGCCTGACGCGAGCAATCGATGTTTTCCCCTATTTTCCACCGTATTCAGGCTTTTGACCGGTTGGCACCAGAACCGCTAAATGGTTCCTACAATTTGGATACAGACATGTTACACGAACCCACCATGGAAGAATCTGCAACCACCTCATCCGCCGCAAGCACGCATCCGCCCATGCGCATACTGCTTGTGGATGACGATGCCGACCTGCGAAAGCTGTATGCCCATGTGCTGACGAGTTCCGGATATGAGGTGGATACCGCCGAGGATGGTGAAGCCGGGTGGCATGCACTCTACGCGGAAAGCTTCACTCCCGATGGCTACGATCTTCTGATCACCGATAACAGCATGCCCAAATTAACCGGGGTCGGACTGGTCAAAAAAGTGCGTTCTGCCGGCTTGAATCTGCCGATCATTCTGGCATCGGGAAATGCACCGGACGATGTCGAATCGCTCCGGCTCGCGGCCGTCTTGCCCAAACCATTCATGGCCGACGACCTGCTGCAAACCATCGAGAAAGTTTTTCATCTCCACACCACGAGAAATAAAAAACCCCAGTCAAACCAATAATTATTATCACGATATGAACACGTCCATAGCACTCCGTCTCAAACATATTCTCCCGGCCATCCTGCTAACGTTTCTGGCCATGCAATTACAAACCGCCCATGCCGATCAAACGAATACCCAAGGCCAGCTATCGGATAGGGATTACAAATTTGTGAAGGAGGCCTTGAAAGGCGGTTCGATGGAAATCACCCTCGGGCAGCTTGCTTCCCAACAAGGAACTAATCAATCCGTCCGTGCTTTTGGCGATCGTATGGTCCAGGACCATCAAAAGGCCAACCAGGACCTGACTCAGCTCGCCACCCAGAAAGGTGCCACCATCCAAGATACCATGGACAAAAAAGCCGACGCCATGGCGGCGCACTTCCGTGAACTGTCGGGGACGGAGTTTGACAAGGCCTATATCAAAATGATGATCAGCGATCACAAGACGGTCATCAAAGAGTTTCAAAACGAAGCCGCCAAGGGTGATGATGCCGACCTGAAAAACTGGGCGACCCAAACGCTCCCCACATTGCAGGAACACCTTCGCCTGGCCGAGAGTGCCAAGGCAGACATCGAAGCTGCCCAGCCCCAGATCAGCGCGCAGTAAGTGTCGAATTCGTGCGCGAATTCAATGAACGCTTGCGAAAACGGAATGCCGGCATGGAAACGCGTGCTCGATTGCACGTTGATCCTGCTGGCGTTTCCGCTGCTGGTGCCGCTGATGGCCGTCATCGCGCTCGTCATCCGCCGCAACTCGCCCGGTCCGGTCCTGTTCCAGCAACAGCGTATGGGCTATCGGGGCCGGTTGTTCATGTGTTTGAAGTTCCGCACCATGCATTGTGCGGCGGAGACCGTTTCCCATCAAAGCCATTTGCAGGTACTGATCAACTCCAATGTCCCGATGACCAAGCTTGACGCCGCGGGCGACGCGCGCATCATCCGGTTTGGAAAGCTTTTGCGCTCCTCCGGGCTGGATGA
>Ga0206855_10040_pt1 | contig 40255 bp, 44 predicted proteins | sample Alteio_BWOrgCont_51_FD_152637 | JGI IMG/M metagenome (GOLD analysis project Ga0206855, IMG submission 152637) | Enriched cells from forest soil in Barre Woods Harvard Forest LTER site, Petersham, Massachusetts, United States -... | ecosystem: Environmental > Terrestrial > Soil > Temperate forest >...
ATGACTTCCATATCTTCAATAATCATTGCTCTGGCACGATTAGACATATTTTTAAGTAAATGCTCTTTAACCTCTTCTTTCGCACCCTTCAAAGCCAAAGCCAAATCTTTCGCGTCTACTTCACGTAATATTTGTTGAACTGTTCGATTGTCCAACACGATAAGGTCGTCAAAGACAAACATAAGGCGTTTGACTTCCTCGGCCAAAGTAGGATTAGATTCTTCCAATTTTTCCATAATGGCTTTTTCAGTCGAACGGTCTGCACGATTAAGAACTTCGGCCAAAGATCTCACGCCACCAGCGGCGGTAAATTCTTGAGTGAAGATGGCAGAAATACGGCGCTCCAATACTCGTTCAATTTCCATGACCACATCCGGCGCAGCCCGATCCAAAATGGCAATACGGGTCGCTACATCAACCTGAACTTCTAAAGGAAGAGCGCCCAAAATGGTGGCAGCATTTTCAGGATTTAAGTGAGCCAGTATCAAAGCAATCGTCTGAGGATGTTCCGATTGAATGAAATTAAGCAATTGTTGGGGATCGGTTCTTTTGATGTAATCGAAAGGAGTCATCTGCAAGGAACCTTGCAAACGATTAATGATTTCCATGGCTTTGTTGGCCCCTAAAGCTTTTTCAAGCAATTCATGAGCGTACTCAACGCCGCCCTGCGAAATGTATTCTTGCGCCACTGAAATATCCAGTGCCTCGCGCATAACCGCATCTTTTTCTTCTGGGGAAATCTTGCGAAGATTAGCAATTTGAAGAGTGACCTGCTCAACTGAGTCTTCTTTTAAATGCTGATAAACCTTCGACGCCAGTTCTGGCCCCAAAGAAATGAGGAGAGCTGCCGCCTTTTGTTCGCCAGTTAAAGCTGTTTTTTTCGGTTCACTCATAACGAACTACTCCTCAGAAAGCCATTTCTTGATAATTTGAGCAATGTTTTCAGGATTCTTATTAGCCATTTCCATCACTTCTTTACGAACCATTTCACGCTTTCTAGCATTCATGGTTGCTTCAGCTCGGCTTATATCTTCAGTAGTCATGTCATTAGATATGAGATCTTCAACTTGCGGCATGGGCGGTTCTTCAATATCATCAATTTCTTCCACAAACTGCTTTTCGCGTTTGGGTTTCAAAATCGAACGCAGAAATAAGAGAATCGCAAAAGCCATCAAAACCAACAATCCTATTTTTCCAAGCGTCATATAAAGATTTTGCTGAGTCTCCATTTGAGTCTCCTTCATGCTTGCCAAAGCTTGAGTATTATCAAATGGCATATTTTCAACTTCCACCTGATCACCTCTGTTGATATCTAATCCTGCCGCCGCTATCACAGCCGCTTTGATCGCTTCCACCTGCTGTGGTTGCAGATTGTCTACAAAAATTCCCACCGAAACTCTTTTGGGAGAACCCGGCGCGACAACATCATGCTTAACCATTCTGTTAATTTCATAATTAGTGGTATTTTCTTCTTTAGAGTATTGCGAATTTGTACCCGTCGCTACCGAAGCTTGATAACCAGGGATATTCGTGTCCGTTCCAGGAACACCACCCACAATTGTATTCGGCATTGATCCATCGCCAACAAATTGCTCTTTTTTAGTTTGCGCAGAACGAACAATTCCTTGTCCATCGACTACCGGTTCAAAAGTTTCTGAATCATTTTCAGTTTTATCAAAGTTAAGTTCAGCCGAAACTGATACAGCAAAACGGCTATTACCACCCAGCACCTTGTTCAACATATCGGTTATTTTTCGCTCTAAATCTTTTTCATAACTTTGTTGAACTTCCATATCATGCAAAGTCAACTTAGCCTGCTGGGTTAAGGTATCCGTATCAACAGCGTCCGGATTATTTTCTTGTTGTTCTTCGGCAATAAAACCAGAAAGTATATTGCCACGATTATCGACCACATTGACATCTTCAGGCTTTAACCCTTCAACACTAGCCGCCACAAGATGAACAATTCCACGAACCTGATCCCGTTTCAAAGCAGAATCTGTCTTCAATTCCAAAACCACAGAAGCAGTTGTGGGCTTTTCCTTTTCCGTAAAAAGCTCCGGCTCGGGAATAACAATATTTACTCGAGCGCTTTCTATTTCTTGCAAACTACCAATGGTCCTTTGCAATTCGCCTTCCAATGCTCGTTTATAATTAACCTTTTGAGTAAAATCAGTTGAACCCCATTTTGGCTCATCAAATATTTCATAGCCAACGCCATTGCCCTTGGGTAATCCCTGGCCTGCTAAAGTCAACCTGGTGTCATAGACTTTTTCCGAAGGAACCATAATCATGATCAAGTTATCCTTGCTGGACACCTTGTAAGGTATGTTTTCCTTCTTCAATTCAGTCGCCACGTCTGCGGCATCTTTTTGATCTAAGCGAGAATAAAGAACCTCATATTGATTATGAGAAGTTCCAATAATCAGTGCCAATAGACCGGCAAGAATAACAGCCGGAATAGCAACAATGAGAGTTTTTTGAGTTGAATTAAATCGTTCCCATGTTTCTTTAAACTGTTGGATAGTTTGTTGAAAAAATTCGTTCAAAATGTCCTCGTAAAAAAAAATTCAAGATTTGAAAATATTGTAAGACTAAACCTGCATTTGAATAACTGACTGATATGCATCCATCACCTTGTTACGCACTTGAATCGCATACTGCAAAGTCATTTCTGCTTTTTCCATAGAAATAATCACATCGTGCAGGTTGTCGGCCCCGCCAGTCGCCAAGTTTTGAATAGACGCATTAGCATCAGTCTGACTGGTATTCAAATCTGAAATTGCTTTAGTCAACAAATCTTTAAAATTTACAGCCGAAACTTCAGAGGTACTTTGAATATTATTGGAAATTGAAATAGGTGCTATAGGTTGGATTGGATTTTGTGTTAAGGAAATCGGCATTTGTATTGGTTGAATTTCCATGTCTTTATTTGCCCTTCAATCGTTTTAATTACTTATTTAAAAAAGTTACTTTCCAATTGACAGCGCTTGCAACGCCATAGACTTCGTAGAATTGAAAGCAGTTATATTGGCTTCATAAGCACGACTTGCTGAAATCAAATCAACCATTTCATTTACTGCGTTCACATTGGGATAAGCCACATAACCTTCCGCATTAGCATCCGGATGACCTGGGTCGTATACCATCCTGACCGGAGATGAATCTTTTTGAATACCTGTAACCCTCACACCGGCCGGTAATCCATCTGGCGTCATTGTGGGAATAAAAGATGAAAAAGCAGGAGTGGCGTCAAAACGCGGTGAAAAAACTACCCTTTGACGAATATAGGGTCCACCTTCAACAGTTCTAGTGGTATTAGCGTTAGCAATATTATTGGAAATAACATCCATCCGAAGACGTTCAGCCGTTAAGGCTGAGGCTGAAATAGCAAAAGGAGCAAATACACCAGAAAGAGCACCCATGGATTATGCTTTCCCTTCTGTAATAGCATGTCTCAAATTGGCAATATAGCGGCCTGTTACATCCGCCAAGCTGTTATAAAGCAAATTGTTTTCAGCCATTAATCCCGATTCCATTTCCATATCCACATTATTGCCGTCATTACGGCCAATCGTGTCACTGACTGTACGAACATCCGGTTGGAAATTATCCAAAGACAAAGCTTTAGTCGAAAGTGGCATATGCATTGGATTTGTCCTCCACAAAGGCGATTCGGGAGTTTCGCTGATGGCCATACTTAACTTGTCTTGAAACGAAACAACCGAACGTTTGAAATTGGGAGTATCAATGTTAGCCAAATTGTTTGCTATAACCTCGTGCTGAATCGCAAGCGAATCGAGACTCTTCTGCAAAATAGTCATGGGATCAACCGATGAAGAAATTGGATTAATCAATTTTCTCTCCTCAATCCGTTTTAGACTCATGCAAAAAATCAAACAACTCTTAATTGGCAATCAGAACAACAAACCGGAAAAGCACTTTCTTAAATTTGCGTCCAAAGCTAAAAAGTTTTGTCATTATGACAAAGCTTTCACCCCTGTCAAGGATTTAGCTAACTGAAACCCCTTGTTTAAAGCCATTTCCAAGACCACATCTTTCGCATAGTTGAAAAGACCAGCTCAATAACTTCTCCTACTTCCCAATCTCTAAAAGCGCTTTAATTCCCTTTAAGTTAATTCCTTGATCAGAAAAGCTCACAATTTTTTTGCACAATTGGAAATCATTTTCATCGTAAATCCGTGTGCGATTTCCTCCGATGCGCGAAATTTTTAAAAGACCCAAACGCTCCAAATTTCTAAGCGTTTGCTCATCTTTAATCGTTAATATCATTTTGACACTTTAAAATGTTGATAATGCATCGGAACCTATGTGACAACGACATTGTAAGGATGGGTATCTTTTTGAAAAGGAAGAAGAACTAAAATCGCTTTAATCCTGTATTTCTTAATCAATTAACGCCATATATAGTAGTTATTAAAATAAGAACACCACATATGGTTTAATCGCGGGGTATGAATCAATAAATTGTAACTTAACAAAAAAGCCACCTCTGGATTCCCAGAAGTGGCTTAAAACTAAAACAAAAAAATTACAGACGACCCTGACGACGCAACAAGGCTCTCATCTTCTTACGGTGTTTTTTCCGTTTATGAGTTTTAATCTTTGCACGATGACGCTTTTTACCACAAGGCATTCAAAATCCTCCATTAAATAAACTGCTTTTTTGCGGGCATCAGTGTAACAGGAAATCTCTTTTTCGCAACATTATTACTTTATTTTCATGCACTTTGCTGTAGTTTCAGCTACCACCGTTCCATCTTCAAGATGGGCTTCGGCCGCCACATAATAGAGCTGGCGTTTCTCCTCCAAGGGCCATGCGGAAAGTAACACCCTAGCGTCAGTGGGGCAAGGAGCCTTGAGTCGAACCTGATACTCTACAGTTACAACTTTAATACCCTTGAGCCAATAGCAATTCACCATTATCTCGTCTAAAAGCGTGCCTAAAATGCCGCCGTGAACCACATGGCTAAAACCTTGATATTCTTTGGGAACAACCACCTCCGAAAGCAACGTTTCACCTTCAAAACGAAACTTCATTTTAAAACCGAGTGGATTTTGATCGCCACAGCACAAACAATAATGATCGTCTGCAAAGGTCTTATCGCCAGAAACTTCCGAACTCACATCGACTCTTTTTTAGCTGTTGCCAAAGCTTGTCGAAGCGATTTTTGATAGGGGCTTCTGCAAACACCTGTTTCCAAAATAATCGCCGTAATCAGCTTTCCCGGGGTCACATCAAAAGCGGGGTTATAAACAGGATAACTTTCTTTGGCAATAGCTATGCCTTGTGGATGCGTAACTTCTTTGGGGTTTCTTTGTTCAATCTCAATTTCGTCGCCATTTTTCTTAATCAAATCCAACGTCGTTGTAGGAGCTGAAACATAAAATGGAATCCCATGTGCTTTGGCCATCACCGCCAAAGCATAGGTTCCAATTTTATTGGCTGTATCCCCGTTGGCTACAATCCGGTCCGCACCTACAATAATCGCGTCGACTTTTTTTTGCTTCATCAAAGAAGCAGCCATGTTGTCCGTAATCAAGTGAAAATCGATTCCCGCGTGTGCCACTTCGTAAGCCGTTAAACGGGCACCCTGTAAATAAGGTCGGGTTTCATCTACCCAAACATGTAACTTTTTATTTTTCCGAGCGGCATGCGTAATCGCCGCAAGTGCCGTTCCATCTCCTCCCGTGGCCAAAGCACCTGTGTTGCAATGGGTCAAAACATTCTTAGCCTTCTCCAAAAGTCTGCCTCCGTGCTCTCCGAGGCGGTTGCACAAAGCTTCGTCTTCCAAGTGAATATCAATGGCTTCTTTTTCCAGGGCCCGTTTTTGTTCAGCGATGGGCAATACGGAAACAGCTTTGAGACATTCTTCCATTCGATCCAAAGCCCAAAACAAGTTGACGGCAGTTGGTCTGGTTCGGCGCAGCCGGGAAATTGCTTTTTTAACCTCTTTTTCAAATACCGAGGCGTTCTTATTTTTAGAACGAACAGCCCCTAAAGCCACACCATAAGCTGCCGTAATACCAATGGCAGGCGCCCCACGAACCGTCATTTCTTCAATCGCCTTAGCAACTTTCTCTACCGTATCGCATTTCACCCATTTTTCATGAAAGGGCAAATCCCTTTGTTCCAAAAGATAAACTATTCCCCCATTCCAGCGAATAGGTCTTAATTTCTTGACTGCCATTATTTCCCCTCCAAAGCTATGGCCACTTCTTTCATTAAAACAGTTAGTTTGGGCTCAGCTTCTTGAGCATGTTGAATAATCTTTTTAATATCCGCTGGTTCTAAAGTATCGGCAACACACTTATCTGTAATTACCGAAATGCCCAAAACCTTAAGTCCAGAATGCACACCCACTACTACCTCAGGAACAGTCGACATTCCCACCACGTCTGCAAAAGTGGAAAGCCACCGGTATTCGGCCCGCGTTTCCAAATTAGGACCCGTTACCGCCACATAAACGCCTTTACGAACGGGAATGCGTTTTTCCCAAGCAATTTTCTCAGTTAAAGCCATAAGTTCTTTTGAATAGGGCTCACACATATCAGGCCACCGCGGACCCAGGCGATCATCATTAATTCCGATCAGCGGATTGTCCCCCATTAAATTTACGTGATCTTCAATGATCATCAAATCACCAGGATTATAGGTTCTGTTCATACCCCCACAAGCATTTGAGACCAGCAAATAATTAATTCCCAGAGCTTTCATCACCCGAACAGGAAATGTCACTTGCTGCATTGTGTATCCCTCGTAACGGTGAAACCGGCCCTTCATGGCCACAACCGGCGTATTTCCCAATTCTCCAAAAACCAGCTCACCCGCGTGAGATTCAACAGTAGAAAGGGGGAAGTAAGGTATTTTTCCATAGGGAATAACGGTTTGATCTGTAATTTCGTGAGCTAACGCACCCAAACCTGTTCCCAAAATAATACCAACCTTGGGCTTGGACTGTGTTGTTTTACGAATCTCTTTCAGCGCTTCCTGAATCTGATTAAATAACTCAGCCATAAATATCCCCTTTTAACTTTTCAATTTTCGAAAAGCTTCTAAACTTCAATCTTTTGAAATGAACCAATTCATTTTATAAAAAACCATCTGTTTCTTTTGCTAACTTCTCAACAAATAGCTGAAAAGAATCAACCAGGGCACCCCTAAATAACCGACGCCCCACAATAGCAACGCGGTGAATAAGCCTCTCGAATTAAACAAGCCAAAACGAACTAAAAAGAAACGATCACTCCATCCCAGCAACGGACAAGTTAAATAAAAAAATATTTTTCGAATCCGGTTGAATAGCGCGCCAGGCATGAAATAAAAAAACCATTCCAAAACTAAAAGCAAAGCCGTCAGGTCCAATAAAGAGGTAAGAAGATACGCAAAGTCTGAAATTAAGAATGCCACTGGGTTACCCGTTCAACTTTTGCAGTTCTGCACTTCGCTGCGCCGCAGCAGACATTGCCTTTTCAACCATTTCTTTAAAACCCAATTCAGTCATTTTGTCGAGAGCTGCTTGAGTGGTTCCTCCCGGTGAAGTAACTTGGATTCGAAGTTCTACGGGACTTTTACCCGTCTCATGAACCATTCGGGCAGCTCCATATACGGTTTGGGTTACCAACGCTAAAGCCATTTTCTCATCCAACCCTCCTTTGACCCCCGCTTCCGTCATCGCTTCGATCATGTGAAAAATATAGGCGGGCCCACTTCCCGATACTGCAGTCACCCAGTCCATTTGATCTTCTAGAACTGAAATAGATTTTCCAACCGCCGCAAAGAGTTTTAACACCAGTTTGACATGGGCCGGTTTCGCCCTCTTGCCCGCAGCCACCGCCGCCATACCCGCGTTTAACAGAGACGGCGTATTCGGCATGACACGCACGACGGGACAGCCCTGAGGTAATAATTTTTCAATCTGTTCTGTAGAAACACCAGCTGCTATGGAAACCACCAATGCATTTTTAGAAATAAACCCGCCCACCTGACCCAAAACATCCTTTATTTTTTGAGGTTTTACACCCAAAATTATGAGCCGGGCTCCTTTTAAAGCTGAATCCGCGTTGGTGGTGACTTTAATCTTTAATTGAGAACCGGTTTGTTTAACTTTTGAGGCATCTGATCGAACCCCAATGATTTTCGAAGCCGGTATGAGCTTTGAGGAAATCCAACCTTTAACCAAAGCACCGCCCATTTTCCCAATGCCCAAAACGACTGTTTTTTGTTGAAGAGCCATCTCAATTCCCCTTTTAAAGCCACTTCATTTTAGTAGGCCATGACGCTATTCAAAAGCTTTTTAAGCTCTGTCGCCAAAGATGGCGCTTCCCACCCGAACCAAAGTCGAGCCTTCCTCAATCGCCATTTCAAAATCGCCGCTCATGCCCATGGAAAGAATCGAAAAAGAATCGCCGAGCGATTTTTTCGACCTAATTTGTTCAAATAATTCTTTGAGTTTTTTAAAAGCGTCTCTTTGTTTACTAATGTCCTTAGTCAAAGGCCCCACAGTCATCAGACCTTTTAATTTCAGATGCGGTAACTTTAAAAGAGTTTGAGTAACCAAAAGTGTTTGTTCGAGATCTACTCCCGACTTACTCGGCTCTCCTGATGTATTAACCTCTAAAAGAACATCCTGTACATGGTTACCTTGACGATTCGAAACCGCCTTAGCTAACTCCGGCGAATCGATTGAGTGAATCAAAACAAACCGCTCCAGTGTTTTATTAATCTTATTGGTTTGTAGCTGCCCAATCAGGTGCCAACGGGCATCCCATGGCAATAAAGGTATCTTTCCTAAAGCCTCTTGTACCCGGTTCTCTCCAAAATCTTTTAATCCCGCGTCATAAGCTTTTTGGATACTGTCGGAAGAAACCGTTTTGGAAACCGCTAAAAGTAGAATGTCCGAAGGGTTTCGACCAACCCGGGCGGCTGAATCCTGAATTCGTTTTTGAATGTCATGAATTTGATTTTGAATATCCATCAGAAACGCCTTTCCGCGAATGGAATGCGTCGAGAGGAAAGTGGAAGACTGTACCTTACTTCTGGGCTTTCGGCTTCGCCAAATTGTTCCACTCTACCAGAATCGGACTGGCCACAAAGATCGAAGAGTAGGTTCCTACCACTACACCTAACAGAAGGGTAAAAGCGAAATCCTTCAAAGCGTCTCCACCGATAACACACAATGGCAGAAGGGTTAAGAAAACCGTACCGCTGGTGTTAATCGTTCGGCTCAAAGTCTCGTTCACGCTCAAATTCACCAAACTGGCAAAGGTATGATCTTTTACTAAAAACTTTAGATTTTCCCGAATACGATCAAAAGTAACCACCGTATCGTTCAAAGAATAACCGGCTAGCGTCAACAACGCCGTGACCTGTAAAAGGTTAAATTCCCGACCTGTTAAAATAATGATGCCCAAAATAACCAGAATATCGTGAACGGTCGTAATAATCGCGGCCACCGCAAATTTGAAGTCAAAACGAAAAGCGATATAAACCAAAATACCTAGCATTGAAAGGAGAAAAGCTTTTAACGCGTCATCCCGCAGTTTTTGCGAAACAGCCGGCCCCACTTCGTCGCTGCCATCTAGCGTAAAATGAGCATCCGGAAAGCTTTTATTAAAAAAATCTAAAACGTCCTGTCCGATGCTTCCCACTTCTTTGCTCTCGTCATGCTTGAGCTTAATGATCAATTTAAAGCCGCTGTTGTCGTCTTCTTTGACTTGTTGAATGACTGCGTCGCCATAGCCCTGATCCTTCAACGATTGGCGAACTTTATCAATTTCAACGCTGCTTGAAGCCGACATACGCAACAACACACCAGCCCCAAAATCCGTGCCCAAATTGGCTTTTCCCTGATACAAAAGAACAATAGCATAGACTCCCGCCAAACAGCCCAAGGTGGACAAGGCCAGGAAAAACCGGCGCGGCGCCATGAAATTAATTTTGGGTTCATTAAACCATTGAAACATGATGCTGCCTTTCTAGATGCTCAGTCCTTGGTATTCTTTGCGGGCATCAAAAATCATCTTGGTAATTACCACAGCGGTAAACAAACTCAACGCCACACCGAGACTTAAAGTCACAGCAAAACCCTTGATGGGACCTGTTCCAAATTGGAACAAAACCGCGGCGGAAATAAGCGTCGTTACGTGTGTATCGATAATTGCAACCAGAGCCCTGTTATAACCGGCCTGAATAGCTGATCGAACCGTTTTACCCAGTTTTAATTCCTCACGGATACGTTCAAAGATCAGAACGTTGGAGTCCACGGATAAACCCAGTGTCAAAATAATACCGGCGATACCAGGAAGAGTGATGGTCGCCTTCAAATAAGCCAGTGCTCCCACCAGATAAACCATGTTAACCAGCAGTCCCACATTGGCGATGACGCCCGAAACGCGGTAGTAAATACCCATGAAAATAAGAACTAAGATCAACCCGTAGACCGCAGCCAAAGTACCTTTTTTAACCGAGTCCGCGCCTAAGCTCGGTCCAACTTGAAACTGACCGACCACTTTTAACGGGGCCGGTAAAGCTCCCGCTTTTAAGACCAGTGCCAGATCGGCCGCTTCAGTATCTGAAAAACTACCAGTGATGACGCCATGACCACCCGGAATACGGCTTTGGATTTCGGGAGCGGAGTAAACTCGGTCATCCAGAATAATGGCCAGTTGCCGGTGAAGATTTTCTCCTGTAATGATTCCAAATTCTTTCCCACCTTCAGAATTAAGAGTAAACGCGATTTCGGATCGGCCCAGAGAATCAGTTTCCACATGAGCATCCACTAAAGCCTCGCCGGTCAAGAGTACTTTTTCACAAAGGTATTGCTGATTATCTTTACCAGGGAAATAAGTAATATCGGTTGGCAGTTTTTTAACGTCAATTTTGCCGTCTTTATCCATGTAGTCCGAAGGATGAAGGGTTGAAACAAATCGGAATTCCAATTGAGCCGTGGAAAGAATAATATCCCTAGCGTGTTTCACATCGGTCAACCCAGGTAGTTGGATTACGATTCCGTCAATACCTTCACGTTCCAAAACCGGTTCGCTGACGCCCAAGGCGTCGATACGATTGCGTAAAATTTCCATGGCTCGGTCAGCCGCATCCGAAATCTCTTGTTCACTCTTGCCCTGCATTTTGTCCCGATCGACTACCAGATTCATATGAAGACCACCCTGAATATCCAACCCCAGCTTTAAACTGGTTGCTTTATGCTCCTTGCGGTCTGAATCAGAAGGCAAAATGCCCATAATCGAAACGCCGATGAGTACGATAACAATGAGAGCCATCCACTTTTGGAAAGTCACTGAAAGCCTTTCTTTATTTAAGAAGGTTGGTCTTGCCGGTTTCCGTCAAAAAGCTTGGAAAACTAGGCTAAAAGCGGTGGCAGTATAGGTAAAACCGGGAAAACCTGTCAATGAATTCCTACCGGGAAACAATAACCTAACCGCTTAAGGATTTAAGGGACGGGTTTTAACCAGTTTTTCAAAACTTGTTTCAACTTAGATTTAAGGTCCTTGGGTTTAAACATACCCTCCCAACGTTCCATAACTTGACCATTTTCAATTACCAAAATGGTCGGAATCGATTCAACGGCATAGCTTTGAACCCTTTGTTCATTCGCATTATCCGAGACGTCCACTTTATAAAAAGCCATTTTATCTTTAAATGAATGGGATACTTCTTCAACCACTGGACTATAAACCTGACAGGGCGCACACCAAGAAGCCCAAAAATCGAGAACCACCGGAATTTTCGAGGAATCTACTTGAGTTTGAAATTGATTACCTGAAACGAAAGAAACACTGTCCGGAGTGGGAGTCACGCTCGCCGCAAAAACGCCGTGACCCGCCAAACCCCAAACAACAAGGAACAGAAAAGAGAAAAACCGAAAAACCCTCGCGGTCAAAATTAACCAAGAACCTCTTGAATTTCAGTAACCAGCTTCGTTTTTGGGTGGGCGCCGATCAATTGCTTAACCACTTGTCCATTTTTGAAAAAGAGCAGCGTGGGGATACTGCGGATATTAAAATTTCCAGCCACCTGCTGGTTTTGATCCACATCTACCTTAGCAATTTTAATTTTGCCTTCGTATTCCTTGGCTAACTCATCTAAAACCGGAGCCACCATTTTGCAGGGTCCGCACCATTCGGCCCAAAAATCCACCAAAACGGGGATTTTAGAATCCAAAACGTCCTTTTGAAAATCTGAATCTGATGTGTGTGTCGCGGCGCCCATAATGTCCTCCCTAGACTGGTTTATTCTCGTAAAAGTGAGATGAATCAAAGTGTAGGTATCGAACCCAATCGTGTCAAGGTACGACTATCCGGCTCAACTCAAATGGACTCAGAACACATCCGATGCAGATTTGGCAATAAACCGATAACCGGCTTCCACCAATTCAATTGTCTTAAGACCATCTTCGCCCGAAACCATTGGAGTTTTGTTTTTACGGATACTCTCCAGAAAATTCTCATAGATGGTAGGAGAAAAACTGTCTTTATCCAAATCGGGAAATTCCCTCCCCGGTTTATTTCGATGTTCCACCGTAATGGGTTCGCCCTTCCCCAGGTTGATCGACAGTACACCCTTGGTACCATAAAAATAAAAGCGGTTGTGATAAGCGTTATCCGCCCAGCCCACGTTAATCATTCCAATCGCGCCTTTTTTAAAGCGCAGCAAGCAGGAGGCATGAACATCCATTTGCACCGGCGCCATATCGGATTTCAACTTTACTTTTTTGCCGCCAGCCATCACCGCCCCCACCAGAACCGCGTCGTCACTCAAGAGAAAACTCAATGTGTCAAAAACGTGCGGCCCCAGATCCATCAAGGCGCCCCCACCGGACTTTTTTTTGTCGAAAAACCAATTGGCTTTTTCACTCCAGGCTTGCGGACCCCGGTGGGTTAAAGAACTTTTAGCCGCGAAAATATCCCCAATAATGCCCTGGCGAAGTAGTTTTTCTGAAGTCCGAATCGCCGGATCAAACCTCATATTCTGATGCACCATTAAAATCCGTTTATACTTTTTAGCGGCTTGAATCATCGCCTTGGCTTCCACACTATTGATGGCCATCGGCTTTTCTACCAGCACATGTTTGCCTTCTTTAAGCGCCTTAATGGCGATCGAAGAATGAGTGAAATTGGGAGTGCAGATCGAAACCGCATCAACGTCTTTCGATTCCAGCAGACGGTCGCAATTACTATAGATATGAGGAACGCCGAACTCTTTCGCAACGGCTTTGGCGTGTTGTTCCCGAAGCGAATGGACGGCCGTCACCTGACAGCCGGCCGCTTGCAGGTATCCCGGCAAGTGGGCTTTGATGGCGATTTGTCCTAATCCAATCACACCAACTCGAATAATCGGGAGAGATTTCATGCGCGAATTATATCCTAAAGTACTTTATTCCAACGGCAGTTCGGCAGTTGTTTCTTCTTCTGGACCAGAAGGCAAACCTTCCACCTTTTTCAACTTTTGTTCAATCGTGCGGGTCTTTTTAGAGGCATCTTCCATCGTATTGGTGGCTTCTTGCAGTTTTTTACGAGTCTTTTCCAGAATATCCGTGAATTGTCCAAATTCTTTTTTCACCACTCCCAACAAATTCCAAACTTCACTCGAACGTTTTTCAATTGTCAGTGTCCGGAAACCGATTTGAAGACTATTTAAAATGGCCGCAAGAGTCGTCGGGCCGGTCAAGACAATCCGGTTTTCCCTTTGCATTTGGTCTAAGAGACCCGGCTGCCTTAAAACCTCCGCATAAAGACCTTCGGTCGGTAAAAACAAAATGGCGAAATCGGTCGTATAGGGCGGGTCTAAATACTTTTCCTTGATGGTTTTGGCTTCGCTTTTAACCCTTTGTACTAAGCTTTTTGACGCCTCTTCCAAACCAATCGTATCGCCTTTTTCATAAGCCTCGTTTAGCCGTTGATAATCTTCCTGGGGAAACTTCGCGTCAATTGGCAGCCATACCGGCTCTCCACCTTCACCCTCACGACCCGGCAATTTAATGGCAAACTCAACCCGGTCTTTACTCCCTTTTTTTGTCACTACATTCTTGTCGTACTGTTCCACGGTCAAGATTTGCTGAAGAAGGCTTTCCAGTTGAACCTCGCCCCAGGTACCTCTGGTTTTCACGTTGGTTAAAGTCCGCTGCAAAGCTCCCACATTGGCAGCCAACGACTGCATTTCCCCCAATCCCTGATGAACCTGTTCCAGTCTTTCACTCACCTGCCGAAAAGAATCGCTTAAACGTTTTTCCAAAGTGGCCTGTAATTTTTCATCCACCACCAACCTCATCTGATCTAATTTTTGGCCATTGTCTTCCTGAAGATTTCGTAATTGTTTTTCAAGCGTTTGCCGGACCAATTCAAGCTTTTGTTCATTTAGTTGGGTAAGGGTTAAAAGCTGGCGTTGGATTTCCTCCCGGGAAGCCCTTTCACTAGCGCTGGTTTCCTCACGATTTCGGCCCATTTCATCTTTTAAAACTTTTTCTAATCGTTCCTGATCTTTTGACAAATTCCCCAAACTATTTTGAACTTCGCTGCCTATTCCGTTAGGTTTTCGTAAAGTTAAAACTATGAGAACAACCAAAAGCAAAAGACTAAAAAGTATTAAGGAGATTTCCATTAGGGGTCGCTTTTAATATTTGGGGTAATCTTGCGTTGTACCTAATCCTTATAGTACGTTTTGCCAATCAGCGCAACGATACCGGATATAGTCATTAACCGTTTTTCCCTTTATTTCGTCTGCCGTAGCCTTAATAATGCTCGAGTTAATAAGGAGCCCCTTTAAATGCCTTCGATTGATCCCTTTTCTAAATATAAACCTATACCGCTCAACCGTAAAAGACGGACCAAGCTTCCTTCCGTCCGTACCGTCTTTATTGCCATCATCCTTTTTTGCGGTTTGGTAACTTCTAAAACTATCCTTATGAATCAATATGATTACTTGATGGGGCTTAAATACTGGCACACTGGTGATCTTGAATTAGCTCGTATGGAATTTAATAAGGTTCTCACCCGTACCCCCGGCGATGCAAAAGCGGTCGATGGTCTCGGTTTAATCGAAATGAAAGCTGGTAATCTCGATAAAGCTAAAAGCCTTTATGATCAAGCCATTCAAATGGGATTAGGCTTCAGCCGTAAATTTGACCATCTCAAAAGTGGACAAGCCTTTATCGACAAAGGTCAATATCCTCAAGCTGAATTGGAACTACAACACGCTTTAGAAATACAGCCCAATAATGCTGACATTTATGTCGCTTTAGGCACTACCGAACGGGCTTTAGATCAAACAGCACAAGCCATTAAATATTACGAAACAGCTCTTCATCTGGACCCAAAAAACAGAATGGCACAAACCCAACTCGACGAAGCCCATTCCGAAAGAGACCGCGGTTCGATTTATTACATTTACGATCGAAATGGAGTACCCCTGGCCCAAGAATGGTCCAAAAACGGAACCAAGGGTTACCCTCTTGGCAAAGAATGCGCCCATCTAATCGGCTATTTCGACCAAAACACCGTCAATAACCGAGGAAGCGCTGGACTTGAAGCTATTTATCAAAAACAATTTCCCGGCAATAAGCTTTACCTCACTATCGACAGTCGCATCCAATTGGTTATTTCCAAAGCCTTGGGCTGGGAAAAAGGCGCCATTGTTGTTTTAGATCCCCATACGGGTGAAATTTTAGGTTCGGTTTCCCAACCCACTTACACACCAGAAAAGGTTCATGATCAATGGTGGAGTTATATTGATAACAAGAATGTCCCATTAAAAAATCGGGCTTTTGAAGGTTTATATGAACCTGGTTCCATTGTTAAGATTGTAACTTCTTCCACCGCCATCGAAAAAAATCTAAACATGGCTACCGTTTTCCCTCTTTATTGCAAGGGTTACACCTATATCGACAATAAGATTTTCTATGACAACGAAAAACATAAACAAATTCGTAGTCTCGAAGAAGCTTTTGATACTTCCTGTAACGTGGCCTATGGTCGTCTGGGTATCGCGCTGGGTGAAGATGCTCTTTTTGAATATGACAACCGCTTCGGATTCAACTCTGTTCCAAAAACCATTAACATTCCTGTAGCTCAAGGAAACTCTCCAAAGCTGGGACTAACCAATTACGAATTAGCTGAAAGCGCCACAGGCCTCGGAGATAATTTCCGACTGACGCCGTTAAACGCCGCTCTCATTGTTTCGGCCATCGCGGATGATGGAGTCATCATGTCGCCTTATCTGGTCCAAAAGCTAACAAACATCGAAGGAACGATTTTAGAAGAAAACAAACCAACTGTTTATAAAAATGCCATTAATCGTCAAACCGCTCAATTCCTGACCACGATGATGGTCAATGATGTGGAAAGGGGTATCGGCGTTAAAGCCCGCATTAAAGGCATGAAAGTGGCGGGTAAAACAGGAACTTCCGGAAGCCGAAATCCCAACTTTCACGCCTGGTTTATATGCTTCTTTCCCGCCGAAAATCCCCAAATCGCTATGGCTATCCTGGCTGAAAACGGCGGCACCGGCAAAGACGTGGCCGCTCCCATTGCCAAAAAGGTCATTGAAGGTATGATGGAATTCATGCATTTCTCGTCGGATAACGAGAAGAAGTAATTCTGGAGAAAATCATGGTTTGGTTTGAATTCGCGGTGTCCGCCCTCATGGGGGCAATCGGCAGCTATCTTCTTTACCGTGGAAAAAAGATTGCAGAACCTAAATTAATGCTTTGGGGCGCGGTTCTGATTGTTCTCTCGTACTTTCTTTTTTCCGGGGGTAGTAAGGACGATGACGCATCGAAGGCCGCCATGAAAATGTTTGGCACGCCGCCAAGCGCTGACCAATCACAATAACTTTTTAATTTAAGATCAATTCAAATTAATGCTATTGTGCGATCGCATAGCGTAAAGCACCTGCCAGACCTGGGCATAATCCGCTGGTTTTCCTGTTTTTTCAAGATAGGTTTCAAGACACGCTTCGGCCTTTTTATATTTGCCTAACGAATAAGAAAAAAGTCCTTTATCTCTTAAACTATTCCAATCGTTCGATTTTAAAAGAAGCATCCATTCAGCTTCCCAAAGAGCACGGTCCGTCAGACCCTGGGAAACGTGAATGGCTTTTAAGTTATTTAACGTTCGGTGCAAAATACCCCTGATACCCGAGGACTGAAGATGAAAAACGGTTTCCAATTTTTGCTCACTTCCTAAATTTTTATTAAGTCGTTCTTGTAGATTTTCCGAGGTTAGAATTTTCCCGCCGTGAAAAATATCAATATAAGTATTTCGAGAGATATCTTGGGAAGACTCGTGCCACTCCACCAGAAAATGCCCTGGAAAATTGATGCCATGCAAAGGACAGCCTGCCGCCCAACCCAGCGCCAGATAAATCGTGGAAAGGCTGATGGGTATTCCTTCTTTGCGGTCTAGCACGTCTGAAATATAGCTGTTTCGGGGATCAAAATAGTCGTTCTCGTTGCCGTGAAACCCTAACTCCTGAAAGAAAAACTGATTCAGTTCTTTTATTTTTTCAGCCTTGGAAGAAGCAGTGGAAAGACGTTTTACGACTTCCCGCGCCATATAATCAACCTGATTTTTATACTTTACCGTATCCAACTTCGGATATTGCTGACGGGCAATCAAAAGAACCCCATCCAGCAAGTCCCAGTTAATATCCAAACGGTTAACATAGTTTTTAAAATCAAGGTTGGTTTGATCGAATGATTCCAAAGAGAACACTCAGGCGATTTCTAGTTTTTTAGGATAAACCGTCAAATTGCGATGGCCTTTGTCCGTCACCACCAAAAGATCCTCAATGCGAACCGCCCCCACGCCCGGATAATAAAGACCCGGTTCAACAGTGACAACTTCGCCTTTTTTAAGAATATGATCGGATGAGTTCACCCGGGGCGCCTCATGTACATCCAGTCCCAACCCATGACCCGTACCATGGAAAAACCCGACTGCCACTCCATTACGGCGCTCAGTTTTATAACTATGACTTTCCATATCCCGTTGGATGGCTTGATGAACCGACCGTCCGTTGACTCCTGGCGCTACCATGGCAATACCCTTTTCCTGGGCCCTTTTCACCGCGTCATACTGGGCTTTCAGAGCTAGCGATGCCTTGCCCTTAACGAAAGTACGGGTAATATCAGCGTAATAGAAGGTGTCTCCCGACCGGGGAAAGACGTCCACAATCAGAGATTGATGGGCCCAAACAGTGCCAGTCCCCTCGTTATGCGGGTCCGTGCCCAGATCTCCGCTGGCCACAATGGTGTGACTTCCAATACAGTTGTTTTCCATCATGGAAACGTTAATCACTTTTTTAAGCAATTCAGAAGTGACCACCTGGCCTTGATAGATAATTTTCTTGCCCACAATTTTAGATTTTTTCAAAAGATTTTCGGCTTTGTGAATCGCCGCCTCAGTATAACGAAGCGAATCCGTAATCATTTTTACTTCTTCAGCGGATTTATAAACCCGTTCTTGAAAGAAAGGGTCCGCTTTACTTTCAATCTCAATAGCGCGCTGGCGCAAGGCGTCGGCCAATCCCAAACTGAAGTTGAAGGGCACTTGGATTTTGTGAACTCCCTTACTCTTTAAAAAGAAAGCTGTCACATCTGCTACGCCAGGCTTTTCAATACCGGATTTTTGGGCTTTAACCTGAATATCGGAGTAAGAAATGATCTCATCCACCTTGGCTTGTTTTTGCGAACGGCCCAGTTCCAGGTCGCTCATCAAAATGATTTTTTTGCCTTTAATTTGAAAAAACGGAAACGGATCCGGTACCACAAATTTCACCGCGTAATAAAGGTTGGAGTCGTATTCGCTGGCCGCATACATCATCAGGTTCGGCGAAGCCGTTTTATTTTTGGAAGCCATTCTTATTCCCTCATCTTTAATTAGAAGTAGTAATGCGCGCCCAGTTCGCCATAAACATCAAACTGAGTTCCCGCGGTGTAAAACCAAAGAGTAGGTGCTATTTGAACAAAAATATCGACTGGCACATTGGATTGGTCAAACATATAAGAAATACCGGCCACACCTCTCGCCCCAATCGTAACCGTGTCTTGTAGGGACAAGTCACCACCAAACCCCAAATAAAGCGGCATCAATCCATGTTGGGGATGCGCAAGCCCGTAATCATGAAAAAGGTAATCCAATTGCAAAAGTGTGTTTCCTTCACCCAGCTTAATGGCCGGTTGAAAAGCCATGTTGTGATTCACCCATATTTTTCCTGAAGCGCCCCATGCTCCCGGATCACCCAACTCCAAACCCAAACCAAAATTACCGCCGCCCAAAATGGGCGAACTGTCTCCCGCTTTGACAAAAGAGGGCGCTGCTGTAAAAAGAACCGCCGCCAGCGCAAATCCTAAACTCAGTTTTAGATTTTTCATCTCGACCTCCCGTATAAAATAAAACAGTCATTAACTAATCCGTTAAAGACAAACCCAAACAATGACGGCGTAGTATTTCTAACGCTGCTTGACTTGCCTTCAACTGCACCACTTCTCTGTCGCCAGTAAACTGAAATTTAAAAGTATGCGTGGTTTGATCGTCCGACAAACCAATATAAACCAAACCTACCGGTTTTTCCTCAGTCCCACCTGTCGGTCCAGCAATTCCCGTAGTTGATATCGCCACCGATGATGCGCTTTGATTTCGAGCATTGACAGCCAAAGCTTCCGCCACTTCAGCACTGACAGCGCCTTTATTTTTAATCATTTTGGGGTCAACCTTAAGCATGTCGCTTTTGGCTTCGTTGCTATAAACCACATAACCCCTTAAAAAATAGGTGGAAGAGCCGGAAACCTGTGTAATTCTGCGGCTAATAAGCCCGCCGGTACAAGATTCGGCTGTCGCCAAAGTCATATGACGGGTCATCAACATTTGACCCACAATGCTCTCTAACTCATCTTTATCCAGACCGTAAATATTATTAGGCAGCCTTGTCAGCAAAATTTTGCCCAACGCATCGATCAACTTATTTGCCTCTTCTTCATTCGAAGCTTTCGCTGTCAGCCGAATATCCACTCCTTCGGGATGGGCCAAAACCCCGATAGTGGGGTTTTGAGAACTCTCGAAAATATCGGCGATTTTTTCATTCAGTCGCGATTCAGAAATACCTGTAGTTCGATAAACCCGGGATTTGATAATGCTGGTAACCGGTTCTAAGCCCTTTAAAAAAGGCTTTACCGTCTGCTCAAACATGGCTTTCATTTCAGACGGCACACCCGGAAGAGTTATTAAATAGGTCTTGTCAATTTTCAAAATAAATCCCGGAGCCGTTCCAATCGGATTGGGGACCAGAGTGGCTCCCTGTGGAATAAAGGCCTGATTTAAATTGGATTGAGGGAAGAGTTTGCCTGTTCTGAAAAATTTGGCTTCCATAGCCTTGGCAAGGTTTTCGTAATAGACCAGCGTTTTTTGGCCGACCTTGGCCGCCACTTTTCTAGTAAGGTCATCGACTGTGGGCCCCAGACCGCCCGTGGTAATAACAACCTGGCTTCTTTCACAAGCGCCTTTAATCGCCGCTTCCATACGCTTTTCGTTGTCGCCTACTTGTTGAAAACCATAAACATCCACACCCAGCAAAGCCATTTGCTGGGCCAGCCAAGCCGAATTGGTATCCACGTTCTGGCCTAATAAAAGTTCTGTCCCAATCGCCACAATCTCGGCGTTCATCGTTTTCCTTTTATTTCAAAACATTATTAACAACATAAACACCAACTTGAATCCAAACATTAGCGTAAACTCCCGCCAAAAGGTCGTCCGTCATAATGCCCCAACCTCCCGGCAGTTTTTCCAAACGATGAATGGGATAGGGTTTCCAAATATCAAAAAGTCTGAAAAGAACAACCGCCATCACAGCGTAATACCATTGGCCCGGTATGTTAAACATGGCCACACCAACTCCCAATACTTCATCGATGACCGCGCTGGAAGGATCTTTTTCTCCAATTTTTTTTTCATATTGTCCCGAGGTATAGACACCGACAAAATAAACGACAACCAAAACGAGACCAAATTGCCAGAGGGGTTTTTCAATCAAAAACCAAAAGAAAGGCGCCGCCGCCAAAGATGCCCAAGTGCCGGGCGCCATTGGTGATCTCCCGATACCAAAAAACGTCGCGATTAAAAAATTGATCTGTTTCATGTTTATCCTGTAATCACATTTCGATTTCGAATGAAATAGTCCACTCCCGACCAGACCGACATACAAGTCGCGTAAAACATCAACCAGTAGGGCCCGTAAACAATAAACCCGTCCAACCATACACCCCAAGGTCCCAGGTTGTTAATCATTCCATCCCAATTAACCTGATAAGCGACAGCAGTCGCTCTGGCGCAAAGAATAGCCAAAATCACGGAAATCGCCACAATTTGGGAAATCGTCTTGTGCTTCCCACCCCGACTCGCGGCGATAATCACTCCTCGATTTTCGGCTATTTGCCGTAAGCCAGTAATGAGAAACTCACGAGCTGCGATAATAACTACCATCCAGGTCGGCACCAGATTGAGTTGAATAAAAGAAACAAATACCGAAAGAATAAGAATCTTATCCGCCAGAGGATCCATCAAAGCGCCAAAGCTTGTCTTGAGATCATATTTGCGGGCTAAATAACCATCTAAGTAGTCGCTAATCGCTCCCCAGGCAAACAATAGTCCCGCCGTCCATTTGGCCCAAAGTTCGGGTCTGAAAATACAAATGAGATAAAGCGGTGTGACAACTATTCGGGAAAGTGTAACGATGTTAGCGCTATTCCAGCGGGACGCCTTTTGAGTTTTCGGTCCCATTGTTACAACCCTTGTGAGACAGCTTTACCAACCAAATCCTGTTGAAACCCGTGGGTGATTTCAACCTTTACCCATTGTCCCACCTTGGGGTTTTGAAGACCTTCGATTAACACCACACCGTCCACTTCGGGCGCTTGATATTGGGTCCGGCCCTGCACTTCTTCGTTTTCAACCGTCTCGACCACCGCGGTTAAGGTTTCACCCACCCAGCGTTGATGTGATTTTTCGGCGACAGCTTCCTGAACCCGATAGGCTTCCGCCAAACGGGCCTGTTTTAATTTTTCCGAAACCTGATTTTCCATCAAACCAGCCGGCGTGTTCTCTTCCTGCGAATAAGCAAAGAACCCCACGTAATCCATCTGAGACGTTTTTAGGAAATCCAAAAGCTCGTTAAAGTCTTCATCGGTCTCTCCAGGGAAACCCACAATGAAAGTTGATCGAATAGAAGCATTGGGAATCTTGCTTCTAATACGGGCTATCAATTTATCCAGCAAAGCCCTGTCTCCGATACGTTGCATGGATTTTAAAATGTGGTTGCTGGCATGTTGCAGAGGTACGTCGAAATAAGGTGTAATCCGTGGATACTTGGCCATCACATCTAGCATTTCATCCGTCACACGGCTCGGGTATAAGTAATGCAAACGAACCCACTCAATACCCTCTACTTGAGCCAAGCGGTCCAGCAATTGGGCAATCTGGGGACGGCCATAACGATCCGATCCATACCAAGTACTATCCTGCGCCACTAGGCAAAGTTCCTTCACCCCTTGGGATGCTAAGTTTTTGGCTTCTTTTTCAATGTCCTCGATGGAACGGCTTCGATAGTGTCCTCGAATTTTCGGGATGATGCAGAAGGTACAAGGCAAGTCGCAGCCCTCGGAAATTTTCACATAAGCGAAATGACCGGGGGTGGATAAAAGCCGAGGCGAGGAGGCATCATAAACATAAGTGGCTTCGTTCAAAGAATTCGGCAGCATGGGCTTGAGGTCTTCTTCGTGATGGTGTTCGCCTGTCTGCCAGGAAAGTTTGGGTGAGGCAATACCTTTAATTTGCTGTGCCACATTTTCAACATCGTTCAAACCAAAGAGAATGTCGATTTCAGGCAACTCTTTTTTCAGATCGTCGCCATAACGATGAGCCAAACAGCCCCCCACCACCAGCGATTTTAAATTGCCGCTTTTGCGAAGCTTTGCCACATCGAGAATGGTGTCAATGGATTCTTTTTTAGAGGCTTCGATAAAACCACATGTGTTTACAATGACCACTTCGGCTTCCGCCGGATCTTTGACCAGCATGTAGTTGTCTTTAGCCAGTTTGCCCAGCATTACCTCAGAATCGACCGTATTTTTGGGGCATCCTAAGCTGATTACCGCGACGGTTTTGGCTGATTTATCTGTGATTTTAGGGCTCATAAGTGGGGGTACTCTAACATAACCACCTCTTGGTTGAAACCAGGGGTAAACAAAAGGTTTTTAGGAGCTAATCGATAAGAGAAGGTAACTTTTCAATCAAATGGTGTTTTGGGCAGCTGGTCCGGCGGCATTTTACGGATGTCTTCCACCGGATCAAAGGTGGTCGTCACCTTTATCGCTTTGCATTCTTCACAGCGCCAAACTTGAGTTCTTTCCCCCTCCTGATCTTTCCAGGAAGTGGTCAAAAGCATCCGAGCATCATGGTCAGCATGTTTGCAAATTTCAAAGAGAGGCATATTTTTTAAACCCTTGTGGCGCGATTGATACTTAAAGATATCACTTCAATCAAACGCACGATATCTTTTCGGGAAATGGCCAATGGCGGCATCAAAACAATCACGTTGCCTAGAGGCCGAATAAGCACTCCTAATTTTTTGGCCTCAGAGCAAACCTTATAGCCGATCTTTTCAGCATAGCCATAGGAAATATTACGTTTCTTATCTTTAATCAGTTCAATACCTCCCATCATGCCCCGTAAGCGAATATCGGTCACATGGGGATGAGCGACAAGGGGTTCTAAAAGCTCTTGCAGTATCTGACTGTTTTTTCCAATATTGGCCAAGAACTCTTCTTTTTCCATCAATTCTAAATTGGCTAAAGCCGCCGCGCAGGCTAACTGATTACCTGTAAATGTATGGCCGTGATAAAAGGTTCGTGTGGATTCAAAATTCCCCAGAAAAGCTTTATAAATTTTTTCAGTGGTTAGGGTCACTGCCAAAGGTAAATAACCTGCCGTCAGGTTTTTCGCCAAGCAAAGAACATCAGGATTTACACCCTCTTGCTCACAGGCAAACATTGTACCCGTACGACCAAAACCTGTCGCCACTTCATCCAAAATCAAAAGAACGTCATATTTATCGCACAACTTGCGGATAACTTTTAAGTAACCCCAGGGATGGGCTAGCATACCGCCCGCCCCTTCCATAAGTGGTTCCATGTGAACCGCCGCAAGCCGCGAACCATACTTTTTAAAAACCACCACCGCTTCTTTGACACAATCCTCAAGCCACCGAGCATTGGATACTTTTCGGCTGGTATAGTCATGCGGGCTTTTGACCTTAAGCGTTTTAAATAACATCGGCCCAAAGATTTTATGAAATAAATTCACACCGCCCAGACTGACTGAACCAATGGTGTCGCCGTGATAGCCTTCTCTAACGGTTAAAAATAGATTCTTCTTTGGTTTTGCGGGTTTTGTCTGTTGCCAATATTGAAAAGCCATCTTGGCGGCAATCTCATTGGCTTCTGAGCCCGAGTCCGAATAAAACGCCCGGGTCAACCCCTTAGGTGCCAGCTTTATGAGTTTTTCGGCCAGTAAAATGGCTGGTTCATTAGAAGCACCCAACATGGTTGAATGAGCAATTTTCTTGAGTTGCTTTTGAATGGCCTTGTCAATTTCCGGTACTCGATGACCATGAACGTTACACCAGAGAGACGAAACCCCATCCAAGTACTTTTTACCCTTAGCGTCGTAGAGAAACGTACCCTTGCCTTTACTAATAATCGTGATGTCTTTGTCTAGTACCCACTCTTGTTGTTGAGTAAAGGGGTGCCAAAGATATTTTTTGTCTTTTTCTGATAGTTCTCGGTAATTCATTTTTAGCGCTTAATAAATTTAATTGCTGTAATAACTTTTTTTATCTTCTTTTTTCTCGGTAGATCGAATCCAATCGATCAACTTTTCCTGCCAGGGTTTCGTCTTTTCCACCACGGGAGTGGTTCTGCTTAAATCTTCTGGTTTTGTCGGATCATCCAAAATTACCAGTGAATCCATAACCTGTTTAAAGTTTCCCATGTTGGCTTTCATGTGGATTTCAAGGTCGCTGACCGCGATAAAAGCTCCAACTTGGCCCCGGTGGGCAATACGGAAGAGATAAACAAACTTTTGACCGTTAATGGTTCTTTCGTAAACCGCGTCTTCCCCAATCCAGTCGTTTTGTCCTTTTACTGCTTTAAAAGACTCTTTTACCCGACATTCCACAAAATCCAGCATCACCATATCTCTGAATTTTTTCTCGTCAAAGGTCGGCCCTGGATCGATGTAACCCGAAACCGCCACCAATCCTGTTTTATCGGTTGGAGTGATATTAAAAACATGGCCGTCTAACGAATGGCCCCAGGTGGGTGGATAGTCAATGGTGAAAAGTTTATCCAGACTGTGATACGTAACCCAGTCGATGTTTTCCTTTTTCCCGCAAGAGCTGAGAGTAACGGACAAACCGAGAACTAATAAAATCGAAAAACCATTCCGCTTACTGATGAACATTCACCTCTCCCAATTTAGAAATAAAAATCAAAAGATAAGTCCACATCCACGCCCGTATAATCCAAAACCGCGTAGCGATAAGTGGTGGCGCTTATATTTGAAACTGGAGTGACATTAATCGTTCCCGCGTTACTAGTGGAATTATTAATCCCGATAGCATAAGGCCCCTGCCCCTGGTCTGTGCTTTGGTTGTTGACTGAAGGTGATGTCATTTGGCTAAAACTAACAATCCGGCCTTTGGCTGAAAGCTCAAGACCAAAAGTATTTCCAATAGCCAATGCCTGCCCAAAACCGAAGGTCCAACCAAAGGTGCTCCCTGTAAAAGTGCCATTCTCATTGGGATTCGAAAGCGTAGGATCAACTCCAACGAAACCAACCGTCGCTTGATAATAACCTCCACCAACGGTGAAATAGGTTCTTGCGTCTTTTCCACCCGGAAGATAAGCATAATAGTTAAGTGATATATCCATCATACTCGGCTGAAAAGACGCGCTTTGGGAGGCCAACGTTGTCACCCCACTACTATTGACCAGTTGTGTCACACCGTTGGCATAACTTTCAGTTTGAGTTGAAACATTTTCATAACTAATCGAAAAACCATTTCCCGAATCAACATCAACTCCAAACTCCGCCCCTACCATAAAACCATTACTACCTGTACTCGCCGCAACAGTGTTAGAGTTGGAATCTAATAACGGCGTCCATGCATTGATACCCGTTGTCAAATCACTCAAAAGGGAAAAATCATAGCCGCCATAAACCCGTACCCATTTATCCTTGCCCATAGCGAATTTCACTTCAGGTTTAGCCGTAATGGTCGAGGCCTGCGAATTTATGGGAGCAGAGTAATCGATTTCAGGTGATGATTTGATTTGTGAAAACATAGTTGTGTCCTCGCTAGTACCCGCAGCGTCTTGAGGCTTAAAAGTTTTAACAAAATCAGCCAACTTGGGGTTATTGGGATTCAAGGCCAAAGACTTTTGATAAGCGGTCATTGCGTCAGCTTGACGGCCCAAGAAATAGTAACAATCTCCCAAGCCCTGGTAACCGCCTGCGTTATTAGGTTCCAACACTAACCCCGCTTCATAAGCGTAGGCTCCGCCTTGGTAGTCTTTCGCGCTATAGAGTTGGGCGCCCAGCGACAAATAGTCCGCGGCAGTTTTGGGTGCGGCCATAGCTGATCCCACTGTTATAAGAATTGAAAATAGGGCAATACCAAAAGACCTCATGTAGCTTTTCCCTTTAATTCGACTTAATTCAAAGACTGACGTTCTTCTTCCGGCAACCTATAAATAGAATAAGGACCATGTTTTTGATCCCGTACCTCAAAATGTTCACACCCTTTGTTAAGGCACATATATAAAAAATCAACTTCGTTTTTAATCTTCGCATGAGAATAGTTTAAAATCGCCAAATCGCCCGTTTTGCAATAACTACACTTATGCTGCTTAGTAATTTGATATTTCGTAATGTCTTCTTTCTAAATGATAGGCAACCCCAGCTTCGCCATATCCTTTGCTAACAAGTCTAAATCTTTTCGGTAACAAGGGTTATATTTTAAAGGCCCATAAACCGGTACTTTTAAAAGCTTCTTTAAAGCTTTCACATTCGTTCGTTCCGCGATTCCTTTACCTGTATATCCGTTTACTAAAACACCCACAATCTTAACTTTTCTTCTTTGAAGTGCTTCGACCGTCAGCAAACTATGGTTAATCGTTCCCAACCCTGCCCGTACCACGATTAATACCGGAAGTTTCCATTTAACCATCCAGTCGGTCACAAAAAAATCTTGGGTGATAGGCACCTGAATACCGCCTACCCCTTCCACTACTAGAAAATCACAAGAAGCCTTGGCCTTTTGAAAAGCCTTTTCTATCTTGGCCAGATCGACTTTACCCTCTTTCCAAGACGCAACCCATGGTGCCAAAGGTTGCCGGTAATGGAAAGGAACAATTTCACGATAGGCCGAATGGGGTAACCGGGCGGCCATTTGAAGTAACTTGCCGTCTTCACTAATGGTGCCACCAGAAGCAATTGGTTTAAAGACTCCTATCGAGTTTCCACGATTTAAAAGAAGTCTCGTAATCCCCGCTGAAACAAGAGTCTTCCCGATTCCCGTATCGGTACCCGTTATAAATAAACCTTTTGTTTTCAAAAAAACCTCTAGAGTTTTTTAAAAGCATCCAAAAGCTTTGTAATATCTTCATCCGTGTGGGCCGCTGAAACCGAAAGCCGTAGACGCGCCGTACTTTTGGGCACTGTAGGCGGACGAATCGCCACAATAAGGATTCCCTCTTCTAAAAGTCGTTTCGACATACGCAAAGCTTCTTCGTTCTCTCCCACCATAACCGGCAAAATGGGGCCTGCACCACGGGGAATGTCGTAACCCAGTGCCTTTAGACCAACGCGGATCTTTTTAGAGTTATCCCAAAGCTTATCAACCCGACTGGTTTCTTGTTCCATTACTTCTAAAGCACCCAAAGAAGCTCCACAAACCGCTGGCGGCAATCCGGTTGTATAAATAAAAGTACGGGCTTTATTTAATAGATATTCGATGAACAATTGAGAACCGCAAACAAATCCGCCCATGCTACCCATGGCTTTACTATAAGTGCCTACCACCACCGCCGGAAAGTGCTTTAAGGGAAAGTGATGGATGATCCCTTGACCTGTCGGACCCAAAACACCCGTACCGTGAGCGTCATCCACCATCACTAAAGCGTCATATTCGTGGGCCAGTTCCATCAGCTTTAACAAAGGGACCAAATCTCCATCCATACTAAACAATCCATCGGTAACCACCAAACGCCTGCGGTACTTGCCGGTCTTTTCTAACTGCTTTTTTAAATCATCTAAGCTCAAATGGTCATAGACCATAAACTTGGCTTTGGTCATACGGCAAGCATCAATTAAACTAGCGTGGTTAAAACGGTCGCAAAGAATAACGTCTTTCTCATCCACCAGGGCTGAAACTACTGCCAGATTAGCCATGTAGCCTGTCGGAAAAGCCAAACAGGCTTCAGAACCTTTAAAAATCGCTGTTTTTTCTTCTAGTTGTTGATGAATGGGTAAATGACCGGAAACCAGACGCGAAGCCTGTGCCCCGGCCCCATAACGAAACAAAGCCTTTTGGGACCGTTCTAAAACATGGGGATGATCAGCTAACCCCAGATAATTATTCGTGCAAAAAAGAACACAGTCTTTATTTTCAACCGAGGCTCTCATACCGCCTAAAAGGTCTACTATACGAAGACGGCGCCGCAGTCCCTGAGCATCCAATTCATGTACTTCTTCGTGAATATCGTCTATCCAGCTCACAGAGGCCTTTCTGATAACAAAAAAAATAACGATTCAAATGCGAACAGCATTATACCGTTCTATTAATCAAGAATTGATTCCTGCTAAACATGAGAAAAAATCACCGCGCCTAGTTGTCCGCCAAAACCATAGGAAAGTGAAAGAACATGTTTAACTCTTTGTTTTATCCCGCCTGTTTCCACATGACGAATTCGGCATTGAGGATCAGGAAAATTGAGATTTCTGGTCTCCGGTAAGACACCTTCTTTTAAGGCTATCACTGATAAAACCGCCTCAACGCTTCCCGCTGCGCCTAATAAATGACCCGTTGACCCTTTAGTGGAACTAACCCAACTCTTCTTGTCGCCAAAAACTTTATAAATTGCTTGAGATTCCACCCGGTCATTGAGCTGAGTAGCCGTGCCATGTGCGTTGATATAACCGATATCCCATGAATGCAGCTTGGCTTTTTTGAGAGCCTTTCTAATAACCGAAACGATAACCTGACCCTTCGGCTCCATTTCAAAAGGATGATAAGCATCCGCACCCAAAGCCCAGCCCGAAAGTCTTACCTGTATCGGCGCTTTTCTTTTTTTAGCCGATTCTTCTCTTTCCAACACCATTGCCGCCGCGCCCTCGCCCATTAAAAACCCATCCCGTTTCAGGTCAAAAGCCGTAGGGCCTTCCCACTGGCGACTAAACACGCCCATATTATTAAACCCAGCGTAAATAAGAGGATGAATCGATGATTCAGTACTTCCCGTAATTACGGCATCGCACTCGCCTTCTTGAAGCATGCGGGCACCCATAGAGATGCTACCTATACCAGTAGAACAAGCGGATGAAACCGAAAGACCGGGACCCGAAAAACCCAAACGCTGGCGCAAAAGTAATCCCGCCGAATGAGGGAAATAGTCGCTTAAATAATCCCAAGACTCATAAGGACCGGAACCCGCGGTAAGTAGGCTGACCACCCCGCCTTTGCTGGAAGAAAAAGTAGTTCCGATTCGATCGGCCGGGACTTTTGAAAGCTCTGCCTGGTCGTAAGCCTCTTCCGCCGCTAGAGCCGCCAACTGCAAAGACCTATCCCGGCGGATTAAAGTCTGTGGTATCCATGCTTCTAAAGCCTGAGCTGCCCGAGGCGCTTCAAACCCTTTCCATTCGGGACCCCTTAGCGGATTAAATGGATTTATACCCTCTAACAAGGCGTTCCAGGTAAAACGGGAATTAAAACCCAAAGGTGTTACCATTCCCCAACCCGTGACCACAATACCGCCGCTCATAACCACCCCGGCAGGCGGGAGTCCAGGTTAAACACCTGACCAGAAATGGTTTGAGTCGATGCCAACCAAACCATAAAATCCGCGACTTCTTGAAGATCGGTGGTACAGCCAAGTAGATGTTTTTGTTGAATAGCTTCTTCGGCTTCGGGCGAAAGGTTGGCTGACAACCGGGTTTTATGAAAACCGGGACAAACCACGTTGACCCTTATGTTTTTAGAACCATATTCTTGCGCAACACTTCGTGCCAAACCGAAAAGAGCGGCTTTGGCAGCCACATAACTGACCTGACCAATATTGCCGGTCGTCGCCACCACTGAGGAGATATAAATAAAACTGCCTCCCTTTTGTTTCATCATGGGACGTAAGCAGGCTTTGGATAAAAGAAAAGCGCCTTTCAAGTGGACGTCCAGGGTTTCATTCCATTGTGATTCTTCCACATTAATTAAGCGGGAATTTTGGGTAGAGCCAGCGTTATGAATCAAGCAATCAACTCGACCCCATTTCAATAAAGCGTCTTGAACAAACTGGTTCAGCGACAATTCCTGTGTTATGTCGTTTTTAGTAATGGAGAAATTCGGGCCGAAAACTGACAGCTCGTCTTGAGCTTTTTTCGCGTCTTCTTCATCCTCATGGTAACAGGTTGAAACAGACCATTTTTTTTGAATAAATTTTTTGGCCAGGGCTAATCCAATACCACGAGTGCCGCCCGTAATCAGAACCGAAGGATTATTTGTTTCCATGAGAAGTCCGGGGATATATTCGTTGACCGAAAGAAGAACGACTCAATTACTGTCCGTAGGAACCATATCCGCTATCCAATTAACCGCGGCCAAAGCGAAAAAAACCGCCACCACCAGCATGATCAAGACCGGAAAAACCACCCAAACCAAAAAGCCGATAAAAAGACAATTACGGCCCACTTTGCGGACTTCACGAGAATCCTGATCATATAAAAACAACCCAGTCAAAATACCCGCAAAGGGCACAAAAAAGGCCAAACCATACCAACCCCAGCGAAAAGAAGTTACCAGATTGTGATTCGTTTCGGTTGCTTTAACTGAGGCCGAAATAGCGGAAGTCCGTCGTACTGTCATTTAAACACCTTAAAGAGAAGGGTAAAAATCAAAACCAATACAGCCATGATAGAAAAAGGAAATCCAGCGTAAATCGCCGAATTCCACTTCGAATAGCCTAACACTTTTTGAAAACCCAAAGCTTGAAAAACGACAATCACAACCGACAAAAGCCCGCCCAGACCGAAACCCAGCCCCAACGTAATCCATCCGCCTGCCGAAAAAGCCACAATCGGATAAATTTTCTCCATGGGAATATCTTCTCCCAAAAGTAGACTGCAAACACGAATAAACCAGACCCAACCATGTACCCAAACCCAAAAAACAAAAGGCATAAAAAGGATCAAAAGCAAGGTTACAAAAGCCACAATACGTAAATCCCCGCCAGTTAAAGCCTGCGTCAAGCCTAATTCAAGCGCGACCAAAAAACTGGTTAAAGCCACAAACCGGGAAGCCTGCTTGTTGTCGCTTTTACGGACAGTTTCCGCGTAAAAATCTGAAGAATGGAGCCAAAGCGCAAGAAGTTGATTGAAATATTGGTTGAACATGGCGGGCAGTTTAACACATTTGACGACACGATTTGAAAATCAAAGCATATATACAAAGCGAAAACAATAAAAAGATCCCAAAAAAGCCTTCTCTCTTGGGATCTAGAAATTAAGCTTCCGACTCTTCCAGTCTATCTAACGCCTCTTCCCAAGCGTCGTCCATATTATCAACTTCGCCTTCATGAATCACTTCAACCAAAAACTTTCTTAACTTTGGAGCCAAGGAAGTTTCTTGCTCGTTCTCACTCAAAACTTCTTTGAGGTCTTCTATCGTCAAATGTTCAAGAATTTCTTCGGCTTCACTTTGAAAGACCTTACGGCGTTCAAGATCGTCTACGGAGACGACCTTTGCCTCTTCGTCATCTTCCTCGTCATCGTCCTCATCTTCGTCTTCTTCCTCTTCTTCCGCTGTATCGAGATCGATTGTATCTTCATCATCGTCATCATCCAAATCATCATCGTCTTTACGGTCAGAAGCGGGTTGATCGTCTTCCATTTCATCATCTTCGTGGCGGCTTTTGCGGGGCAAAGTAATCCTCCTGGGAAATAGTTAACACATAAATACTTCCCCTCCAATTATCTGTCAAGTAGAGTTCTAATATTTAATAGGGCAGGAACAATGCCATTTAGAGGCCGTGTTACCCATTCGTCACGGAAGTATATTTGCGAGCGGATTGTCAGTCTTTCTTGTTTCGTGTTAAAGTCCACCCACGGAGCGACCTTATGGACCAAGTCAAACGTCTTCAAAAACTCATGGTCAAACTGCGTTCGAAAAACGGCTGTCCTTGGGATAAAAAACAAACTCATCAAACTCTTAAACCCTACCTAATTGAAGAGGCACACGAGGTTTTGGAGGCTATTGATAGTAAAAATCCTGACGATCTACGGGAAGAACTAGGCGATTTACTCCTACAAGTAATATTTCACTCCCAACTTTCCGACGAAAAGAAACGTTTCAACTTTAACGATGTAGCCGAAACGATTAGCAACAAGCTCGTGCGACGGCACCCACATGTTTTTGGCAAAGCCAGCCGTAAAATGGACAGTATTCTGAAAAAATGGGAAGAATTAAAACGGGAAGAAAAACCCGAGCGTCAGTCAGCCCTGGACGGTCTGCCCATATCGCTCCCCGCCCTTTTAAAGGCACAGCGCATGCAGGACAAGGTTTCTCGGCATGGATTTTTACCCCAATCCGCCCAAGAAACTTTCAAGCCCATTGAGGACGAATGGAAGCAATTTCAGAACGCAAAAAAGAAGAAAAACCGCAAGAAAATGGAAACACACTTAGGTGAAATGATGTTTCGGCTGGCCTGGCTAGCCCATTTGGAAAAGCTCAACGCTGAAACAGCTTTAATCCAAACCAACAAAGAATTTGAAAAACAGTTTCAAATGTGGGAAAAGCGAACTAACTCCAAAAGCAACCACTCTTCGCCAAAAAGAAAGATTAAGCTTTAACCTGATAAAGCTTTTTATCCGGCAAAGCGATTGCTGTCAAAAACCCACCGTAAACGCAGCCCGTATCCAAATTAATGCGGTCTTTCGTAACATCCGTTTTATCCACTGGTGTATGACCATGAACCACCAGTTTAGGCGTAGGACGGGGATCTTGTAAAAATTTGCGGCGTATCCAAAGCAAATCATCTTGTTCCTGCGCATTCAAAGGCTTGTCGAGATTAATTCCCGCGTGACAGAAAAAATATTCTGGTGTTTCATATGAGAGAGGGAGTGCGTTTAAAAACTCCACATGGGTGTGCGGTATATAAGATTGAAGCAAAATATGGGCTCCCTCACCGCGAACCTCATCTAATTTTTCTTTTGGGACATAAGACTGTAGCGTTTGATGGCCGCCATTTAATAGCCAATTAGCCGCCGCCAAAGCGTTGGGCGTCCCCAGCCATTCCAGCAACATCTGTTCGTGATTTCCTCTTAAAAACCGCCAATTTGGCTTTTGCTCAGCCAATAAATAATCGAGAACCCCTTTGCTTTCCGTACCCCGGTCAATGTAATCCCCTAAAAAAACCAATTCGTCTTCGGGTTTGAGCGGTAATTGACCTATCAATTCTTTTAACGCGGGTAAACAACCATGAATGTCACCTATAGAGTAGATCATTTTATTCCTTAAAAAATTACTGGCCAAACAGGCCTTTAAGCAGATTCTGACCCTGTTGCTGAACCTGGGTAGTCACATCATTGGTATAGCTATTGATGATGTTATTAACTAGCCGATTAACATCGAGACAGTTGAGGCCCGGCATTTGGGTGGCGTTACCTGTAAAGTGAAAATCCAATGGAACATTGCCGTTGGAATCTGCCAAACGGTTAATATCCACTTTATCACGAACACTAGTCGGCATTTGGGACTTAATCGCATCCGAATCCAGATAGTCTTTATGAATATCGCATTGAACCTTCATATCGGGCTCGTAATCATAGGTAATTAAGTTAACTGCCCCATTGGCCCGAACCTGTCCTACCTTGCCATTGGCCGTGGCCGTATAGGCAATCACCTTGTTTTTCACACTAACATTACCAGCAATACTGTCGATCACAATTTGATCGCTCTTATCCTTAAAAAAGTTGTTCATAGCCGTAATAGCCGAATAACCCTTCACTGTTCCATTCGCAATGGAATAATTGCCTGATCCCGCAGCGCTGGCGATCATTTCAGCGGAAGCTGTTCCATGACCAGTTCCCTTGTAGGCAAAGTTCATAGTTCCTGAGAGTTTATCTTTATACTTTTCAGGGTTCACCGCTACATAAGCATCCACGCTAGCGTTGATCGCCTTTTGGGCATTAACGTTTTTCAAATCAAACGCATAGGAGTAAGCCAAAGTTTTGCCCACGTTTATCAATAAGCTGGCAACTCCCGTCCCGTCAAATCCTTCGAAAGTAGCGCTTTGTATTTTAAAGTTAGGGTAGTTTGCATCAATTTGGGCGTTCAAATTTTGAATATAAGGTTCATTGGGTAAAGAAAATCCAATTCTCTTTAAAACAATGGGCCCGGCCAACTTTAGTGAACCAGGTTTATTGAGTAATTGCGAATAAGTCAAATTCATTGACACGGTTCCGTCAATTTTATCATTCTTCAACCGAGGCAGATCGTTTGATAATCCGGCCAAAGGCAGGTCTTTGGTATGAATTTCTCCCGAATAGGAAACTGCGTTTTTATAAAGAAAAGAACCATCCACTGCCCAATCCTGATAGACAACATGAAAACTCTTAACGTCATAAGCGTTACCTAGATTAATCCCGTCAAAGTCAACCTTGCAGGCAGCCTTGGGAGCCTTCACAAACATGTCCTGATATTGAATGGATAAGTCCGTTGCGTCCGCCGTACCCTTTAATTCCAAACCTTTTTTCATGGTTCCTGAAAGATGAAAATCAACCTTAGCCGGACCTGAAAGCGTTAATCCCTTCGGCATTGAAGATAGATTAGCCGGAACTAACCCTGAAAACTTCAACATGTCCAAACTGGCTTCTCCATCCATATTAGGCGCAAAATCCGAATTCATATTTAAGGCGTCACCCGAAAGAGAAAATCCAAGGTCGTTCACCATTCCTTTAACAGACAGCTCCTTGATCGATTGACTAGTCAAGAAATAGCGGTAACTGCCGCTGAGCGCCAGTTGATAAGCCGTTTTATTAACATTAAAAGGTGTATTTAAACTAAAAGTCGATTTACCGCCGTTCAAAGAAATATCCCGAATCTCAAAGTTCAAATCCGTCAGGTCCGACCTTTGGGCCGGTTTTAACGTTTCATCAAAATAGACTAATTTCCCATGTGAAATATTGACACTGCCGATCGAAAACAATAACTCTGTTTTGCTCGGTTGGGACACGCCAGGGGCCGTTTCCGCCTGAGCAGAAGAAACCAACGAAAATGAGGGTGGTTGAACAGGAACCAGCGCGGCCGTGGAAACACTGGTGGTCATATCGCTAAAATTGAATTGATTTAATCCCCGCCGCTCCACAAAAATTTCAGGTTCATTGAGTTTAATTTGCCCCAATGAAATTTGACCCCAAAGTAAAGGGAGCAATTTGTATGAAATCGAAATGTCTTTTGCGAAAACAAAGTCTTGATTGGTCCAACCGAGTCGATTACTGACGCGCAAGTTGGTCATCGCAAAACCGCTTAAAACATTAAAGTGAACGTCGCCAATAGTTACTTTTCGTTTTAACATTTCGGACAATTTACTCGTAGTCATTGCTTTGAGTTTGGCCGGAGGATAATTAACAGATATATAAATCCAGACTCCCGCAGTGAGTAAGACGAAAAGAGCCGCGAAGGCTCCCACAGCCCAGACGATATATTTTAAAAATCGACGCCTAGCCGATGCCTTCTTATCAGATGCTTTAGACTGATTTGCCATGATGGTTTGACTGACTTTCTTATAGTGGGCTTGTTTCAAAACATACGCCATTGTAAGTAAACCTTCACGTTAAAGAAAGAAACCTTACGCAACAAAAAAAGGGGAAGCGGATTTTCCGCCTCCCCTTTTCACTTCAAATCTGAGCTTATTTGCTGGCCGCTACTTTAGCCTTTTCAGGTTCCTTCTTAGCTGCCGCCAATGCGGCCATACCAGCCGGAGTCAGCATTCCCGTTGATTTTTCAGCTTCCTTCTTGACGGCCACTGGCGCCGAAGCACTTGTAGCTGCCGTTGTTCCCGCTTTAGGTTCTGGTTTCACATCCTGCGGAATTAATCCTGCCCTTTGCTTTACCAATTTTTCAATTTGAGCGTAAACCTCTGGATGCTCTTTCAAGAAGGTCTTGGCCGCTTCACGGCCCTGCCCCATTTTGGTTTCGCCAAAACTGATCCAGGTACCGCTCTTATCCAAAACATTCATCTCAACAGCCACATCGATCAAGGAACCCTGAGCTGAAATACCTTCTCCGAAAATAATGTCAAAGAAACCTTCTCTAAATGGTTGAGCGGTCTTGTTTTTAACCACTTTCACTTTTACTTTATTACCAATGTTTTGATCCCCACTCTTAATGGCTTCCACCCGGCGTACATCCAATCGCATGGAAGAATAGAATTTCAAAGCGCGACCGCCCGGAGTAGTTTCAGGACTTCCAAACATAACCCCGATCTTTTCACGGATCTGGTTAATAAAAATAGCGGAGGTATGGGATTTAGAAAGAAGAGCTGTTAATTTACGCAAAGCCTGACTCATCAAACGGGCTTGAAGTCCCACATGAGCGTCGCCCATTTCCCCTTCCAGTTCGGCTCTGGGCGCCAAAGCGGCAACCGAGTCGATCACCAGAACGTCAATGGCACCTGATCGGATCAGGGTATCGGCGATTTGCAGAGCTTCTTCGGCCGAATCAGGCTGGGAAATCAGCAGTTCATCTACATTAACGCCTAGTTTTTTCGCGTAAACCGGGTCCATAGCGTGTTCAGCGTCGATAAATACCGCCGTCCCACCGGCCTTTTGGGCTTCTGCAACAATATGAAGAGTTAAAGTTGTTTTACCGGAAGATTCCGGTCCATAAATTTCAATAATACGGCCCCGAGGAACACCGCCAATACCGGTTGCGATATCCAACGAAATAGCGCCGGTCGAGATGGACTTAACGTCCTGAACCTTGGCCTCCCCCAGTTTCATAATGGCCCCTTCGCCGTGATCCTTTCGAATCTGCAACAGGGCTATATCCAAAGCTTTTTGTTTCTCGTTCGCCATATCGTCTCTCCTTAAAGTGTGCATCCGCATCAGTTATTTGTATCTTAAAGTGGGTATTGAAGAGAGTCAAGAAAAAAGTATACAGCTGTATACTTTTAACCTGCGTGAAAAGCAGGCTAAATGAGGCGTTAAAAAAGTACTCTGAGGTCTTTAACCCCTAGGTTTTCTTTCGAAAAAAATGGCTCACCCGATTGGGTGCCGATCATGGTGCCGAAGTATCGGTTCATAGTATTGATGTGTTCCAGTGCCTTACTTCCGGGTTTCTTAATAAACTGGCTTTCGTAACAGCGCACAGCTTTCAATTTTTGATCGTGATAACCCGTAGTATCCATGATAAATGACGGCTGAACATTGGGCCTCAGATGAGAGCACAAATGATAATAAAGTTTCGAGGGATACCAGGGATCACCCTGCATATCAGTCTTAACCAGCTTTGCCCAAAAACGCGCTGCTTCAACTAATTGAGAGGCACCCCAATGATCGGGATGGGCATCCACCCAGTAGGGCGCGAAAATAGTAGCGGGTTTATATTTCCGAATCACTTCCGCCACTTTACGCCGGGCAGGCAGCGTATCTTGCAGAGCCCTATTCTTTAAATTTAAAATAAGATAATCATCGAAACCTAAAACTCTCGCGGCTTTTTCCGCTTCTTTTAAACGCAGTTGGTGATTTCCAAAAGGCGTTGGTTCTCCATCAGTTAAGTGGCAAACTACCACCTTGGCCCCCTTCGCCTTCAGTGAAAGCAAAGTACCACCCATGGCAATTTCCACATCATCTGGATGCGCCCCAAAAGCCAGAACATCAATTTCGGCGTTCAATACCGCGGTACCGGAAGCTAGGGTTTCAAAAGTTTGAATTTTCTTTTTCGGTTTCATAATTCTTTTCAACTCAAAGTTAAATAAAAAAGGCCTCCCTTTCAGGGAGGCCTTAATGGTGGTGTCGTTTATTCTGACTTCTTTGCGGTAACATTTGCCGCTTGTTTGCCTTTGGCACCTTGAACAATTTCAAAGTTCACTTCTTGCCCGGCAGTTAAAGTTTTAAATCCTTCACTTTCGATCGCAGAAAAATGAACAAATACATCTTCTCCGCCATCTTGTTCGAGAAACCCATATCCCTTACCTGCGTTAAACCACTTAACTCGACCAGTTGGCATCATCTGATCCTTTCTGAGTAACTCTAGCCCGATCTTAGGGCTCCCTCTGAGGTGTTCCTATTGCAGGGATACCGAAAAGATGCCGCCAACCGGACAACCCATCGCTTAAAACGATGTAACTTCAGTTTAATACCAAAAGCCCGTGGTTTTCAATGCTCACGGAAGATTTACCTTCCAATAATCGGCTCAACTCACCAAGGGACATCAATTTTTTTCAACCTTACGTCGTCAAATCTTGAAAAAGGTTTTAACTTAATCGAAGGAACACCGTATGAATAATGAATACTCAATCTTTGGTTGAAGAAAGTAAAATCGTGTTTACTAGAAATAGAAAGCAGGACTTGTAGGATCGCCAATACAAACATCATCAAAATGACTCAAAACCATTTTCTTCCCTAACTCAAAACAAAAAAGGCCCGAAATCTTTCGATTTCGAGCCCCTTTAAACTAAAAACATTTAACCGCGGCTGTGACGAATATCTTTACCTTCCACCATGTAAATTACGTCTTCGGCCACGTTGGTGGCATGGTCAGCAATGCGTTCCAGATAACGAGAAACCAGAATAAGATCTAACGCTCTCTTAATATTAGCCCGGTCCTCCAACATATAACTAATCAGCTCACGGATGATCTGGTCATTCAGATTATCAACCTCGTCATCGCGTTCACAAACTGAACGAGCCATTTTAGAGTCTCGATTCACCAGCGAATCTAAAGAAACCTTGACCATTTCCTGAGTAATATTCGCCATATGAGGAATATCAATAAAGGGCTTCAAAGGCGCCACTTCATTTAACGTCAAAGCCCTTTCAGCCATATTCACAGCAAGGTCGCCCTGACGTTCCAAATCCGAATTGATCTTCATGGCGCTGGTAATAAATCGCATGTCTCCTGCCATGGGCTGGTGTAACGCCAGCAAACGGTGGCATATCTCATCAATTTCAATCTCGATATCATTGATATCCCGGTCGGATTGGATCACCTTTTTAGCCAAACGGGAATCCCGATCCACAATGGACTTAAGGGCGAGACGGATTGACTCCTCTACCTTGCTTCCCATCAGCAAAATCTTCTCTTTGAGCGTCGATAGTTCCTCGTCGAATGATATTTGCATCAGCCAAATCTCCCCGTGATGTAGTCTTCCGTCAATTTATTGCTCGGATTGGTGAATACTTTTTCCGTAGCGTCATACTCAATCAATTTACCGTTCAACATGAAAGCTGTCTTTTGTGAAACCCGAGCGGCCTGCTGCATGTTGTGGGTCACAATGATAATAGTGTAGTTTTGCCGCAACTCATGGATTAATTCTTCAACCTTGGATGTCGAGATCGGATCCAAAGCAGAGCAGGGTTCATCCATCAAAAGAACTTCTAATTCCACCGCCAGCGCCCTGGCGATACAAAGCCGCTGCTGCTGACCACCTGAAAGAGCGGCCCCGGGCTTTTGAAGACTGTCCTTTACTTCTTCCCAGGCAGCTACTTCGTTAAAACTGCCGGATAGGGTGGGTCAAATGATGGATGAATCAGCGGTAAAAGATAAAAAAGAGAGGGTTGCTGTGGAACCAACTATCGTCAAAAATGAATCCAGAAAGATTGAAGTTCGTCATGAGGAGCCGAGCTTGGATAAAAAACCCCTCAAGGTCAAAGTGGACGACGCTTGCGCCTG
>Ga0206855_10042_pt1 | contig 39235 bp, 42 predicted proteins | sample Alteio_BWOrgCont_51_FD_152637 | JGI IMG/M metagenome (GOLD analysis project Ga0206855, IMG submission 152637) | Enriched cells from forest soil in Barre Woods Harvard Forest LTER site, Petersham, Massachusetts, United States -... | ecosystem: Environmental > Terrestrial > Soil > Temperate forest >...
GCACCGATGACAAGGATGTGGAACGCTACCTGAAATTTTTCACCTTCCTGTCGGAAAAGGAGATCGCCGAAATTGTCAAAAACCATATGGGAGGCCCCGAACAGCGCAATGCACAGCGTGAACTAGCCAAAGCTGTTACCACGTTGGTTCATGGCCAAAAGGTCGCCGAGCACGAGACGGGAGCTATTAGCGCTTACTCTGGGAAAATTTCCGGCCCAGAACTGATTAAACTTTTTCCAACAAAGGAGTTTTCAAAAGAAAAATTAACTGGCGATGGAACAAGCCTTATTGAACTTTTAGTTTATGCCGGCGTAGCGGCCTCCAAATCACAGGCACGCCAACTCATTTCTGAAGGCGGAATTGAAGTCAACGGCGAGCGCGCGACAGATATCAACCGGAAAATCACAAATGCCGATATTCGTTTCGAAAAATTTATTCAGATTAAAAAGGGGAAAAAGACCCATATGCTGATCGTGCCGGTTTGAACGACTATGTTAAAAGCCAATAAAAACAAGACCTTGCGTGCGACGCATGGCACCTTCGCCATCGTTGCCTCACGCTATAACGCGCGTTATGTGGACTCTATGCTCGGCGCGGCCAAAAACATTCTGGCCAAAGCGGGCGCAAAAATCCGAATCGTCCGCGTTCCGGGCGCGTATGAGATCCCGGTCGTGGCGACAAAACTCGTGCGGCAATCCGAGGACGATGAACCCTTGTCCGCAATTATTTGTATGGGCGTCATCCTGCGCGGCGAGACTGTCCACGCCGCGCACATCGGCGAGGCCGTCACGCACGCGCTGATGAGAATCCAGTTGGACTATCAAATTCCAGTGATTCACGAAGTGCTGCTTTTGGAAAACAAAGAGCAGGCCGAAAAGCGTTGTTTGGACCGAAAACACAATCGTGGAACCGAAGCGGCGCAGACCGCGCTAGAAATGGCGCATGTGCTGGAAAGCTTGGGGCAGGACAAAGATTAATAGTTCACTCTAAGTGCCTCTGAGGAAGATTTTTATGAAATCTGCCAATACCGTTTGTTACTACGCTTGTGAAAAAATTCACATATACCCTTGACCAACACTTTCCCTCCATTTAACCTGAATGGCTGTGAAAGTTTTTTCGTTCGCTTTTTTAATCGGGGTTTTGACTGCGGCATCCATTTCGCACGCTGCGGATATTATTGGGACGGTCACGCTCACCGGGACGCCGCCGGCGGAAATCCCCATCACCCCACTCATGAATGACCCCACCTGCGGGCCATTGCACACGGAAACCCCCACCACGCATTTTTATGTCGTCGACAAAAACGGCGAGTTCGCCGACGTCGTCGTCTCCCTGAAGGACTCGAGCGGCAACGCCATCACCGGCAAATCCACCGGCGCGAGCGCACCGGCCATCCTGCTGGACCAAAAGGGGTGCCTTTACACGCCGCAAATCCTGGCCATCCAAACCGGGCAGAAATTGACCGTAAGGAATTCCGATCCGTGCATTCATAACGTTCATACCACCTCCAAGGCCGGCAATACCGAGCATAATGACGTGCAAATGTCCGGCGGGCCGGATTTGACCTATACTTTCGATAAACCGGAAATGTTCATGAAATTTCAGTGTGACGTCCATCCGTGGATGTTTGCCTGGGTGAGCATTTTCGATAGTCCGTTCTACGCCGTCAGCGGAGCGGACGGCAAATTTGTGATCAAAAACGTTCCGCCCGGTTCTTATACGGTGGTGGCGAGCCACCGCAAGTTGGGCGAACAAACACAAACCGTCCAGGTCGCGGACAAGGACGTGACGGTGAATTTTTCGTTTTCCGTGAAATAAGTTGAGGAGCACCGCCCGGGGAAGCGGCCGGTTTTTTAATGAACGACGCAAAAATCATTCCTTCGTGCGTGCGCGCGTTGCATCGGTTCGCCGTTTTGGCGGCGGTTGCCACGTTTTTGCTGCTGGGCGCGGGCGGCCTGGTCACGAGCCATGAAGCCGGCATGTCCGTTCCGGATTGGCCGAACAGCTACGGTTATAATATGTTTTTGTTCCCGCCGTCCAAGTGGATCGGCGGCATTTTCTACGAGCATACGCACCGCCTCTGGGCATCGGTCGTTGGCATGATGACAACTATCCTCGCCGTCTGGTTGTGGATGAAGGATTCCCGCCGGTGGATGAAATGGCTCGGCGTCACGGCCTTTTTGCTGGTCGTTGCGCAGGGTGTTCTCGGCGGTCTGCGCGTGACGCTGGCCATGGACGGCCTCGGCGGCATCCATGGCGTTGTCGGCCAGACATTCTTTGTCTTAATGTGCGCCCTTGCGCTGTTCACCAGCGAATTCTGGCTAAAAATGATGCAGGAAAGAAAATTGAACGTGCCTGCGGGCTTGAGGGCGTTGGTTTTGATGACGACGGTTTTAATTTTCTGCCAATTGATTCTCGGGGCCACCATGCGGACAGAACATGCGGGCCTTTCCATTAATACCTTCCCGTCCGCATATGGTAAAATCTGGCCGGACACGAGTCCGGAGGCCATCCAGCATTACAACGCTCAGCGCATAGAGATCACCAATATCAATCCGATCACGGCGTTCCAAGTGGTTCTGCAGATGGTCCACCGTATCATAGCGCTGGCGATTTTCATTTGCGTCGTTTTGTGCGCAGTGCTGGCGTGGCGAAATTTGGGCAAGCGCGATGCGCTGGCAAAGTTTGCGTTGTTTTGGCTGGGTCTGATTGTCATGCAAATCTGCCTGGGCATAGCAACGATTTTGACGAACAAGGCGGCGGACGTGGCCACGGCGCACGTGCTCTTGGGCGCACTTTCGCTCGTGACAGGAGCGCTCTGGTGTATTATTGCTTTTGCCCGTTCGGCAAGAGTGCTGGCGGCGCAAATGGAAACATTCGGCGCCTTCGGGACTCTGGCCGGGAACAAGTGATGAAAGAAATCTCCTTTGACATTGCCAATAACGCCGCTGCTGAAAAAAGCTGGGCGGCGGTTTTTTCCGACTTGGTCAAAGCGCGATTGACGACGCTCGTGCTGCTCACAACGGCCGTCGGGTTTTACGTCGGCTGGCATGGCGCGATGAATTGGCTGCTACTCTTCAATACGCTCGCCGGCACAGGACTGGTCGCGGCAGGCGCCTCGGCGCTGAACCAGTGGCTGGAACGTGATTACGACGCCAAAATGCGCCGCACACAAAGCCGTCCGCTGCCCTCGGGACGTTTGCAGCCGGCCACAGTCGCCCTCTTTGGCGGCATTACTTCCGTGTCCGGGCTTATTTACCTCGCGACCGCGGTGAATCTACTGACAAGCGTCCTTGGCGCGGTGACCTTGGTCAGTTATGTCTTTATTTACACGCCACTAAAGCGCGTGACTTGGCTGAACACCGCTGTCGGCGCGATTCCCGGCGCATTGCCGCCATTGATGGGCTGGGCGGCGGCACGAAATGAATTGAGCGGTGAAGGCTGGGCACTGTTTGCCATCCTGGCGTTCTGGCAATTGCCGCACTTTTTTGCCATTGCCTGGATCTATCGCGAGGAATATGCCAAAGCCGGCTTCGTGATGCTGCCGAATGTGGATTCCGATGGCAGGCAAACCGGTCACCAGACAGTCAGTAACGCCCTTGCATTGCTCATTGTTAGCCTCTGCCCGTTCCTGTTCCGGATGGCCGGCGCGGTTTACCTGGCTGGCGCGATTGTGTTGGGCGTGGGATTTTTATTTTGCGCCATCCAGTTTTCGCGGCAACTCACGCTCCCGCGCGCGCGGCAGTTGTTTGTCGCCTCAATTATTTATTTGCCGTTGTTGCTGACGTTGATGGTTTTTGACAAAGTGAAATAGTTATGGACGAGCACATTCAACATTTTCCGCCCTACCGCAAGGATGAGCCGCATGCCCACGATGACCACGGGCACGACGATCACGGCCACGGCCATGCGCATCCCGAGCCGGGGTTCTGGAGCAAATATGTTTTCTCGCCGGACCATAAAATCATCGGCATCCAATACGGTGTCACGGCGCTGTCGTTTCTGTTCTTCGGCCTGATGCTCATGATGATGATGCGCTGGCAAATCGCGCATCCGGGTCACCCGGTGCCGCTCATTGGCTGGCTCATCGAGAAAGTTTTTGGCACGCAGATGGCCCCCGGCGGAGTCATCTCGCCCGACCTTTATAATTCCTTCGGCGCCATGCACGGGACCATCATGGTCTTCCTGGGTATCGTGCCGCTGGCCTTCGCCGCCTTTGGCAACTACGTGGTGCCGCTGATGATTGGTGCGCCGGACATGGCATTCCCCCGCGTGAATATGGCCAGCTACCAGGCCTATTTCTTCGGCGGCTTGGTGATGTTCATCAGCTTTTTTATTCCCGGCGGCGCGGCGCAGGCGGGCTGGACGTCCTATTCGCCGCTGGCCACGAGCATTCCCACGCACGGGCAATTATTCTGGATCATCGGCATGATTCTGCTCATCACGTCCTCGCTGCTGGGCGCGGTGAATTTCATTGGCACCATCATCCAACTACGCGCGCCGGGCATGACCTGGATGCGCATGCCCTGGTTTGTCTGGACACAGTTTGTCACGGCGTTTTTGCTCCTGCTCGCCTTCCCTCCGCTGGAAGCCGCGGCCGTCATGCAGTTGATGGACAACGTCGCCGGCACAAGTTTCTTCCTGCCCACCGGCCTCGCCGTGGGCGGACATCTGGCGCATGTCAGCGGCGGCGGCAGCCCGCTCCTGTGGCAGCACCTCTTTTGGTTCCTGGGCCATCCGGAAGTGTATGTCTTGATTCTGCCGGCGATGGGCATCGTCTGCGAAATTATCGCCTGCAACACCCGCAAGCCGATTTGGGGCTATAAATCGCTCGTGTATTCTATCCTCTCCATCGGCTTCCTCTCGATGATCGTCTGGGCGCACCACATGTACATGACCGGCATGGGCACGGTGATTTCCACCTTCTTCCAGGCCACGACGATGATCATTTCGATTCCGTCCGTGATCATTCTGACCTGCCTGTTCATTTCGCTTTGGGGTGGTTCCATCCGCATTAATACGCCGATGCTTTTTGCGCTGTCGTTCTTGCCGATGTTCGGCATCGGCGGTTTGACGGGCCTGCCGCTGGGCTTCAACGTCAGCGACGTGCACCTGCACGACACCTACTACGTCATTGCGCACTTCCATTATGTCGTCGCGCCGGGAACGATCTTTGGTTTGTTCGCGGGAGTTTATTTTTGGTATCCGAAAATGACCGGCCGCAAGATGAATGAATTTTGGGGCCACGTGCATTTCTGGTGCTCGCTTCTGTTCATGAATATCGTGTTCATGCCGATGTTCGCGCAGGGCATGGCTGGTATGCTCCGGCGCATGGCCGATGGCGGCGCGAATTATTCCGCGGCGGTTAACAGCCGCGCCGGCGCGGACGTCATCGGCGGTCTCAGCCCGGCCATGATGTCGCTGCATACGCCCATCCTGTGGGGCGTGGTTTGCCTGGGACTGGCGCAAATTCCGTTTATCGTCAATTTCTTCTGGAGCATCAAGCACGGCGAGAAAGTGGGCGACAATCCGTGGGAATCCACCACGCTCGAATGGCAGACGCCCACGCCGCCGCCGCACGGGAATTTCGCCGTCACGCCGCGCGTTTATCGCGGCCCGTACGAATACAGCGTTCCTGGCCATGCCACCGATTTTACGCCGCAAAACGAACCGGAAATTTCAACCCCCGGCGCTCCCAAAATTCCGACCACCGCTCACTAAGCTTTTTTCATGGAGATACCATATACAGTCGAAGTTAGGCCGGACACCGGCCTGTATAACGCCAAGGTAGGCATCTGGCTCTTCCTGGCATCCGAAGTCATGCTCTTCGGCGGATTGTTTTCCGCCTACGTTTTGCTGCGCGTCGGCGCCGACCCGGGCTACTGGCCGCACGGCTGGCAAAACCTCACGCTCGGCACCATCAACACCATCGTGCTGGCCGTATCGGCTATCACCACGCTCATGGCCTGGGTTGCCTGCAAGGTCAGGCAATTCGAGAAGTTCCTGTTTTTCCATGCCATCACCCTGATGTGCGCGCTCACCTTTTTGGGCATCAAGATGGTGGAATACCACGAGCATTTGAACCATTACGAAATCCACATGACAGATGGGCGGATTGCCGATGGCGACATGGTGCGAAACGATGCCTCGCAGGATTACGTGGTCATCAGCGGCCGCTATGTCACTGACGAAACGCTGCTCTATGATTTGCGGTCGCAGAAAAACATCCCTGAAGACGAATTACAGATCCCCCGCTCGCAAATTGCCGACATGCAGAGCTACGGTCCCTGGCACAATGATTACCTGGCGCTTTACTTCACGCTTACCGGCCTGCATGCGCTGCACATCCTCTGCGGCAGCGTGGTCATTGCCTACCTTTGGGGCCCGGGGCGAAAATTGTGGAAGAAAGATCCCGAACGCTTCACCAACCGCGTGGAAGTCTCCGGCCTGTTCTGGCACTTCGTGGATCTCGTCTGGATATTCCTCTTCCCGGTATTATATTTAACTTAGAAATTTTATGAGCGAAATGAAACCAGCCGAACAACACAGCGCACCGGTGACACATGACGATCACCCGGTGGATTTCAACAGCTATTTGCGTCGTTGCGGCTTTATTTTGGTTGTCGTGCTCTGCGCCGTGAGCCTGATGATTTGGGCATCGTTTTTGAACTTGGGTTGGGGCGCGAAAGTCGCCATCATTTTGTGCATCGCCAGCGTCAATGCGTTTTTTGTGGCCGGGTTCCTCATGCACTTGATTTCGGAAAAGAAGATGGTCTACACCATTCTCGGGTTCACCGTGTCATTCGTCATCGGCCTGTTCGGCCTGACGCTTTGGGCGATGAGTGATTTCCCCCGGAACACTGTCATGCATTAAATCATGTCGCTGAAAGCCTTCCATCTCATTTTTGTGACGTCCCTGACGACGCTGTCGCTGGGTTTCACGGCATGGGCTTTTTGTTCCGGCAGGATTATCTTTGGCCTGCTCGGCCTGGTCGTGGCCGCGCTGGTTGTCATATACGGCATTTATTTTTTGAAGAAATTGAAGAAAATCAGCTATCTATGAGCAGACTGCGGAAAATCATTTTGACTGCGGCTCTGGCTGCGCTCTCGCCCTCGCCGCTGTTTGCCTGCGCGGCTTGTTATGGACGGTCGAATGACCCCCTGGCCCACGGTATCAACTGGGGCATTTTTACCCTGCTGGGCGTCGTCGTGCTGATGCTCAGTTCGATCGCGACTTTTTTCTTTGTCTTCCTTCGCCGTCAGGAGGCGCAGGCTAAAAAAATGGCGGAAGAAAATTTATCAGGGGCCCAAATATGAATAGTTTTATAACATGGTGGGCCAAAATACTCGGTATGCCGCCGCTGGCTTCTTCCAATGGCCAGGACGTTGATGACCTCATTATTTATGTGCACTGGCTGATGCTCCTGCTCTTCATCGGCTGGATCATCTACTTTTTCTACGCGGTTTGGCGCTTCCATCACAAGCGCAACCCTAAAGCCGATTATCATGGCGTTCGCAACCACGCCTCAAACTATATCGAATTGACCGTCGCCGGCATCGAAGCCGTGCTGCTGATTTTTGTCGCCGTGCCACTGTGGGCCAAGGCGGTGGACAAATTCCCGCCTGCGGACAAGGCGACCGTCATCCAGGTTGTCGGCCAGCAATATGCCTGGAACGTTCGTTATCCCGGGCCGGATGGCATCTTTGGCCGGCAGGATATGCGGTTCGTCAGCACCACCAATGTGTTCGGTGTTGATCCCACCGACCCCAACGGCAAGGACGACATCCAGTTGCTCAACGAGATTCACGTGCCCATCAACAAGCCGGTCATCATTTATGTCAGTTCCAAGGACGTGATTCATTCGCTGAAAATCATTTCCATGCGCGTCTGCCAGGACGCCATCCCTGGCCTGCGCATTCCTGTTTGGTTCACGCCGACCACCCTCGGCCGTTACCAGATTAATTGCGCCCAGTTGTGCGGTCCCGGGCATTCCTCGATGACGGGCGGCTATCTCACGGTGGACACCCAGGCGGACTATGACAAATGGCTCAAGTCCAAATCGCCCGGCCCGGCCGCTTCGAGCTTTGAGTAAACGCCGGGCGGTGCCGCTGTGAAGTCTGACGATGATTCTCCCTCTCCCAGCGGGAGAGGGTAGGGGTGAGGGAGAATTATTCAGACTGGCACTGCCCCGGCTCATCCGGGAAGAAAGCGTTCGCACTGAAATTCTGCGCCGTTCGTGGAAAATAAATATTTATGGCCGATACGTCCCAGCTATTGCCGCGCTCGATTTGGATTGGAATCATTTTGCTGTTCGGTTTGATGAGCATCATGTGCCTGCTCACCATGGCGGAATTGCAGGATCAGCAAAAGAAGCTTCCCTATTATGGCCAAATCGCCGATTTCACCCTCACCAACCAGGACGGCCGGGTAACCACCCTGGCCGACTTGACCAATCAAGTCTGGGTCGCCGACATTATTTTTACGCGCTGCGCCGGGCCTTGCCCGCACATGACCGGGCAAATGAAATCGTTGCAGGACAAGTTGCCGGATGATTATTCTGCCAGATTCGTCACCCTTACCACCGACCCCGATTATGATTCGCCCGCCATTTTAAAACGATACGGTCAGCACTACGACGCAGACTTCCATCGCTGGATATTCCTGACCGGGACCAAAAGCGAAGTCGCCGACCTGGCCGCCGGCAGTTTAAAATTGGGTTCCACTCCCATAGCCCCCAAGGACCAGCAAAATGCCGCCGATCTTTTCATCCATACGACCATCTTCGTACTGGTGGACAAACATGCGCGGCTGCGCGGCGTTTATGAAACCGGCGGCACCGACGTGGACTGGCAAAACAATGTGCGTCCCAAACTGTTAGCGGACATCCGGCGATTGGAACGCGCGCCATGAGCATCAACGACCTGCCCGCCATTGACGCCTCGCTCAATGGCCTGAGCGCGGTCTTCCTGACCGCCGGTTTTATTTTTATCCGCAAAAAAAATATCCCAGCCCACCGCGCCTGCATGATTTCCGCGTTTTGTGTTTCCGCGCTTTTTCTGGCCTGTTACGTCACGTATCACGGTTACCGGGTTTTCGTACTTCACCAGGGCGTGACTCATTTCGAGAATCCGGCCTGGTTTCGTCCCATTTACCTTGCCATTCTTATCCCGCATGAAACCCTCGCCATGGTCATCGTGCCGATGATCCTTATCACTCTCTCCCGGGCGTTGCGCGAGCGTTTCGACCAGCACAAAAAAATCGCTCGCTGGACCCTGCCGCTCTGGCTGTATGTTTCCGTGACGGGCGTACTGGTTTATTGGCTGCTTTATATTAAATTCCCGCAGAAATAATCCATGAACGCCCTCGCCGATGTCGTGGTTCACGCCAGCCAATTTCCGGAAAATGTCCGGCGCGATTTGCTCCGATCCCTTCGCTCACGCAAAATCGCTCACAAGTTTCACTACGACAGCATCAAGCAAACGCAAAAGTGGCTCGCACTGCACCGGCAATTTTCCCCTTCGCGCCATGACGCCGACTGCCGCGCCATTTATGCGCAAAGTTTTGAAGCCGCAGCCCAAAAGATAAAATCAAAAGCCGTCCATTTGATTGGACTGGGTTGCGGCGGCGGGCAGAAAGATACCCGGCTTTTAAAGATGCTCAAAGCGTCGGGCAGGGAAGTTTTTTATACCCCATCCGACGTGGCCGTCGCCATGGTCCTGACCGCGCGTCAAACCGCGCTTTCCGTCGTCGCGACAAAAAATTGCTTCCCCTTGGTTTGCGATTTGGAAACCGCAGACTATTTGCCCGCAATTTTTGATTCGCCTCTCACTCGTCGCGCTCTGCGTATCATTACCTTCTTCGGGATGATTCCAAATTCGGAACCACAAGTTATTTTGCCCAAGCTCGCCTCTTTCGTCCGCCCAAAAGACTTCCTGCTCTTTAGCGCCAACCTTGCGCCAGGAAAAGATTACGCCGCCGGCGTGAAAAAAATACTGTCCCAATACGACAACGCGCCCACGCACGACTGGCTGCTGACGTTTTTATACGATTTGGGAATCGAAAAAAGCGACGGCGAACTCCGCTTCGAAATCGAAACCAAAAGTGGTTTGAAACGGATTGTTGCTAACTTCCACTTCAAACGCGCGCGCCGCGTGGAAATTGAAAATGACATGTTTGCCTTTAAACGAGGTGAAAAAGTTCGGTTGTTTTTTTCCTATCGCTACACGTCGGACCGCGTCCAAAAAGCTCTCGCCGCCCACCGCTTGAAGATTTGCGAGCAATGGATCGCCAAATCCGGCGAGGAAGACGTGTTCCTTTGCCGTAAGCATTAAGCCGGTGCCGCTTTACCGTTTACCATTTCCCGTCTAATCCTTACCATTCCTCTAGTGCTAAACCTCGAACAACTCGCCGACTTGCTCGGAAAAAATCGCGCCGCCGCGTCCGCGCGTGTCTGCGAATTTTCCCTCGGCGGCAAAAAATTCCGTTTCAACTCGCAACCCGCCGTCATGGGCGTCATCAACCTTTCGCCGGATTCATGGTATCGCGAAAGTGTTTACCTTTCGGCGCAAGCAGCCATTGAGCGCGGCTCCGTTTTGGCCGCGCAGGGTGCGGACATCGTGGACGTCGGCGCCGAATCCACCCTCGCCAGCACCGCGCGCGCCGGTGATGCCCTGCAAAAATCCAAATTACTTCCTGTTATCAAGGGATTGCGCACCAAAAAAATCCTGGTCTCCGTCGAAACCTATTCGCCCAAAGTCGCGCGCACCGCCCTTGAAGCCGGCGCCAATGTACTGAACCTGACCGGCAACGCCGGCTCGAAAGAAATTTTCCGGATGACTGCGGCGCACAAGGCCGCCGTCATTATTTGTTACGTCCTGGGAAAAAACGTTCGCGAAGTCGGCAATTTCGATTTCTCCGCCGATCCGGTGGAAATCATGCGCGATTATTTTTCGCGCCAGGCTGAAATCGCACAGCGTTGCGGTGTCGAAAAAATCCTCCTCGATCCCGGGCTGGGCTTTTATTACCGCAACCTTCAGGACAGCGCCGTCCGTGTGCGCCACCAAATGAACATCTTTCTGAACACGTTTCGGCTGCGCGCCCTGGGCTTTCCCGTCTGCCACGCGCTGCCGCACGCGTTTGAATTTTTCCGGGAGGAAGTCCGTTGCGCCGAGCCGTTCTTTGCCGTCCTGGCCGCGCTCGGCAAAACCGATTTGTTCCGCACCCACGAAGTTCCCCGCGTTCGCGCCGTGCTGGAAACCATGAAACTATCCCTTGCCTGACTTGGGCGCAGGCGCGGCGGCCGGAGCAGGCTTGCTTTCCGTCTTGGCCGGTTTGGTTTCAGTGGAGGACGATTCCTTTTTTGCCGCGTCCTTATATTTTTGGCTGCGGTAATCCGTGATATAGAACCCACTGCCCTTGAAAAGCAGGCCCGCGCCGCCGCTGATTTTTTTGGTCACCCGGCCGCGGCCCCACTTCTTTTGCGCGCAAAGTTCTTTGGGGCAGGTTTGCAGGGGTTTGGCCGACATGGACCGGGACAACTCAAACTCATGCCCGCATTTTTTGCAAACGTATTCGTATGTCGGCATGGCCTTGCGAACAACTTTGCCTCCGCACTAAGGCGAGTTCAAATTCGTCGTCGCCGAGTTGGTATCGGAAACGATATGCACCGCGCCGCTGGAATCCACCTCCACGGACAAATTGTAATGCGACGGAGAGACTAGCCGGTTGGTGGGCCAGGCGCGCGCCATGAGCAACGTCGCTTGTTTCGTGCCGGAGTTCGGCTGGGTGCCTTCACGGATCCATTGCAGCCGGCGCTGCACGACCAATTCATCATGCAGTTTTCTCGCCTGCTGGCGTACCACTTTCAGGTCGTTGAACTTGCGCTGCAGTTCCGCGTTGGCGGCCAGCTCGTTGGTCAATTCCGCTTGCATGAAAGTACCGTTCTTTTCCGACTCCGCGAGCTGTATCTGGGCCGCGTTGATTTTGGCATCCAACGCATCAATCGTATTGGTTAACTCCGCGGCCTGCTGATCCAGCGCTTCGTTCTGCGCCTGCAGGGTCGTGATCTGGTCCTGGGCGGACTTCAATTGCGCGTCGCTGCTGGCCAGTTGGCCCGAAAGGGAATTGGAGATCGTGATCATCTGGTTGCTCAAATCCACTAGCTGCTCGCGGCTGGAATTGAGGTCGTTGGTCAGCGCCAGGTTCACCTGCCGCAGGTCGTTCAGCTCGTCATTGGCTGCCACCACCTGGTTGGAAAAATCCATGATGGCCGCGGTGTCCTTTTGCCGCTCCGCGTCAACGTGTTTTTGGTTGATGACCAGCGCGATGACCAGCCCCACGCAGGCCAGAATCAAAATGATTGTGACTAATGTTTTCATAGCTCCTTAGGGTCGCGCCACTCGCCTGATTTGGCAAGTGGTTCCCGTTTTTTATTTCCCGCCGGGAGTCGCGCCGGGCACGGGCGCCGCGTTCGTATTCGACAGGGCCTCGACCGCCGCGCTCAAATCCGGGTCCACGATCTGCACCCCCGCGGCTTTTTTCAAGGTCGTCAGATATGCCGGCGCCAGGTCATCGGTCTTTTGCTGGCTGAGAACTTCCTTGATCCGGTCGGCAATGGTCTGCTCGGCTCCCGGCACCGTGTCGGTCAGCGTAAGCGTTTTGGCCGGCGTTTTGTCGATGAACTTGATGATATGATAGCCATACATCGTCGTCACGACAGCGCTGATTTCATTGTTCGTTAGCGCAAACGCCGCCGCTTCAAACTCCGGCAGCATCTGGCCGCGCGGGAAGGCCGGCAATTCGCCGCCTTTGTCCTTGGTCGTGGGATCTTCCGAATACTCCCCCGCCAGCTTCGCGAAATCTTCCCCGGAACGCGCCTTCATCAAAACGTCATCGGCCTCTGCGCGCTTCTTCTTCACGGTATCGTCCGGCAGCGGCTCGTGCGTGGTCGGGTCAATCGTCATCAACAAAATATGCCGGACATGGACCATCTCCGGCTGCTCAAAATCCGCCGGGTGGCCCTCATAGAATTTCTTGATATCGTCGGGGGTGACCGCCACGTTCAATACCCGCTGCAACGTCGCCATCGCCGTGGCCTCCTGCGTGACCTTGGCCCGCAGTTGGGCTTCCGTCGTCCCCGCGGCCTTCAACTGCATGTCCAGCGTTTCCTGCGAGCCGGCCCTTTCGTGCAGCGCGGCCATGGCGTCCTGCGCTTTTTTCAAACCCACGGCATTGTCCGCGTCATTCGCCTTTTGCAGTAGCAACTGGATGTCAATCAACCGTTCGAGCATTTGCGCTTTAAGCTGCGTCATTTGCTCGTTGGAAACCTCTTCTCCGCGCTCCGCCGCCGCCGATTTGATGCCGCTGACCACCTGGTCCAAATCGCTTTGCTTGATCGTCACGCCTGCGCCTTTGGCCACCACCGGGTCGCCGAACAGCGCCGATACCGCGTCCGGGGAATTGGTTGCGCCCGCCATCGTATTGGGGGTGTCCGCATAAGCGGAGGACAGTGCGACGGTCGTTGCGGCCAGCGCCGCGAATAAAATATATTTCACTTTCATTTGATGTTTGGGTTAGAGCGTTTTCCTCGCGATTGGTTCAATTATGTTCTTATTATTCTTACAACTTTACCACTTTCACATTGCTGATGTCAGCGTCTTTTTGCAGTTCGTCCAGGACCGCTGCCGGCGGCGCGCTGTCCAGGTTCAGGACGGTCAGCGCCAGTCCGCCCGCTGTATCGCGCGTCAGGCTCATATTGGCGATGTTCACTTTATGTTTCGCCAGGATGGTTCCCAGATGCCCCACGATGCCCGGGCGGTCTTTGTTGTTCAGCAACAGCAGCGTCCCCGTAACCGGGATTTCCACCGGCGTGCTGTATAGCCGCACGATGCGCGGATTGTTCGGCGAACCGAAAAATGTCCCGCCCGCCGAAATCAATTTCTTCTCGCCGCTGAAAACCTGCACATGCACCCATTCGTTGAACGTCACCGGCTCGTCCGACTTCTTTTCCTCCACCGTGATGCCGATGCTGGCCGCCACCGAGCGGACATTGACATTGTTTACGTCCTTCAAATTGCTGCTCGCCAAATATCCCAGCAACACCGCGCGCGTGACCGGGTCCGTATTTGGCAATTGCTGTGCCTGCCCGCCAAAGGTGATGTAAATCCGGTCCGCGCCCGGCGGCGCAAGCTGCGCCAGCAATTTCCCCAGCGCCGTGCCCAGCGGCAGGTATGGCTTGACCTGCTCGTAGGTTTTCGCGTCCAGGTAAGGCAAATTCACCGCGTTGCGGACTTCCCCCGTGAGCAGATAACCCGCGATGACTTCCGCCACCTCGATGCCGCATTTCTCCTGCGCTTCTTCCGTGCTCGCGCCCAGGTGCGGCGTCAGGATCAAATTCGGCTGTTTGCGGAACGGATGGTCTGCCGGCAATGGCTCCACGGAAAAAACGTCCAGCGCCGCGCCCGCCACCTTGCCTGATTCCAATGCCGCGATTAAATCGTTCTCCGAAATGATTTCACCGCGCGCGCAATTCACGATGCGAACACCGGGTTTCATTTTCGTGAACGCCGCGGCGTTCAGCATGTTCTTCGTTTCCGGAGTCACCGGCATGTGGACGGTGATGAAATCGGCCGAGGTATAAACCTGGTCAAGGCTGTCGGCATAACCTGCGCCAATAGCGCGCGCGCGTTCCTCGGTCAGATATGGATCATACGCGATGACCTTCATGCCAAAGGCGATGGCCCGTTTGGCCACTTCCGTCCCGATGCGGCCCATGCCCAAAACGCCGAGCGTTTTGCCGGCCAGCTCCGAGCCCTGGAAAAGTTTCCGGTCCCACTTGCCCGCGACCATCGTCGCATGCGCCTGCGGCACCTTGCGCGCCAGCGAAAGCAGCATGGCAAAACTCAATTCCGCCGTCGTCACCGTGTTCCCGCCGGGGGTGTTCATCACCACCGTGCCATGCTGTGTGGCCGCTTCGATGTCCACGTTGTCCACGCCCACGCCCGCGCGGCCCACGACACGCAATTTCGGCGCAGCCGCGATCACCTTGCTCGTGACTTTGGTTTCGGAACGCACGACCAAAGCTACGGCATCGGAAACGATGGGCAGAAGCTCCGCTTCCGGCAGCCGTTTCGGCAATACTACGACGTTAAATTCCGGGCGTTGCTGCAACAGCGCAATCCCCTTTGGCGATATCGGATCACAAACCACTATTTTCATGCAAAGACGGTTAGTCTATGTATTGGAAGGCGTAAGGTCAAACATGGAAAATGGTGGGTAGTGTCTTAATTTGATTTTTTATGCCTCTTTTCTCTCCAAACATCGGCTATCTTCCTTCTGAGTGGCCCGCTAAACCATAAAACTAAGAACCCTGAAAGCAGGCAACTCTTCCATGCATTGTTAACCAGACTTAAAATACCAAAAGCGATTGATAAAACGACAAAAACCAATGACACAATGACTTCATTTAATGTGTCAATTTGTTTCATTTTCCGGTAGTGGCTCAGTTTGAAATCAGTTTGGTTCCGACGCGGTGTTAAGCGTCATTTTGATTGTTTTTATTGTTAACATCATCTGATTCTTTTTTCTTCTCTTTTCTGGCTGCTCTAATCTGATTGCTTCCCCATCCAAACAACATAAGCCCGAAACCCGCTCACGTGAATTTTTGCCCTGGGTTAGTCGCGACAAATATGGCGAGAACAAGGCAAATGATACCAAAAACTAAAGCGAAAGCGCCCACCGCCTTGTCTGGCTTTTGGTTCGTTTTTTTCACAGCCTGTTATGATGCCTAATTACTCAAACTTGAATCCATGATGCCCGAAAATCAAGGCAACAATCCCGCAATTTCCTCCAATTCCCAAACATGCCGACAATGCCCGCTTCCATCGCTGGCGTGACGCTTGGGGTTAAACAATGTAAAAATGGGGTAGTGGCTCAGTTTAAAATCAGTTTGGCTCCGGCGACTGGTTAGGCAGCATTGGTCTCACTGTCTGCTCTTGTAGAATGCCTCAATTTTTTCCTTCGCTTCGCGCAGGCCGACGCCGCGATTCTCCTTCCGATAAAGTTTGATCGCAGCAATCTTGGTGTCGGGAACACTCGCCAGCAATTCTACTTCCGGAGACAGGCCGGACGGTGGTGGCGTCGGCGTGGCGATGCCTTGATGCTTAAGCAGGGCGTCCAGCTTTTTCTGGAGCTCGCGCATTTGCAGCGACAAAAGTTGCACGCTCACATCCGGGCCTTTGGCATAGGCTGCGCCCGCAAAGCACAGCACAATGATGCCGATGACGAGGAAGTCCCAGAAATTTAGAACGGTGTTCATGGCTGTCATAATTGTTATGTGGTTGATGTGTGATGCCGCCTGACGTAGAAAACTGAGCCACGCAGGACTTGCAATGTCAACCGCGAAAATCAAGGCAACCAACCAATGATTTATGACCAGCCTCGAACAGTGACGTGTGTTTCACGTCGTGCATTTTTTTTAATTGGCTGTCCATTCGTCCGCACCCGTCCGCGATTTCTTGTCACTTTTCACTCGCCACATGCCACTTCAAAATAGGGGTAGTGACGAACTATGTCTTTTTCACTCCCGCGCTAAAATGGCGGGATGAACAACGAAATTAGCGTTCAAACCGTCGCGCCGGACGAAAACCCGGCGCAGCCAAACCACAACGACAACCACGCGCAGTTCGGCAAAATCGCCCGGCTCCCCGCCGACCTCCGCGAACAACTCAACCAGCGTATCCTTAATGGACAAAAAGGTTCTGAAATCCTCGCCTGGCTTAACGAACTCACCCCTGTTAAGGAAATCCTTGCCGCCCACTTCCACGGCAGGCCCATTCAAAGCCAAAACTTCTCCAACTGGCGGGCCGACGGCTATCAGCGCTGGCTTCGTCAAAAACAAAACGTCGGTTCCGTCAAAGACGTCCGCCAATTCGCCGCTGACATCATCCAGGCCGGCGTGGACGGCCTCACCTCCGCCAGCGCCGCCCTCGCCTCCGCAAAAATGCTCCAGTTCCTCGAAACTCTCGACCCCGCCACCACCACTCCCGGCGACCTCGCCAAATGCGCCGCCGCTATTGCCATTCTTCGCGAAAAGGAGCAGAACGATGCCCGTATTAAAATCGCCCAACACCGCCTTCGCCAGCGCGACGCGCTCATCCGTCTCAAAAAGGATAAACAACAGCGCGACGCCGTTGCCATTGCCCGCCGCCTTCTGGGCGATACCCTCGCCGAAGCCATTGAAGGCTCTTCTTGGAGCAATGCCGAAAAAATCGAAGCCCTCGGCATTCACCTCTTTGCTCACCTCTGGGAACCCCGCCCTATCGCCACCCCGGTAAATCCAACTCAAAAGCCTCCAAACCCGCAGGCGTAATAATTTATATGACGACAACGAAAGAAATGGGAATGGTGGAAACCGACAACGTTCCGAAACGGCCCCTTCCAACCTGTTCCAAGCCGTTTTTCCGGAAAAAAAGATTGTTTATTTTCTTGCCGCGACGAAGGCGGGTTGGACTTGGCCTGCGGCGCTCTGGCGCGAATCAACCCAAATCAATCCCTCCAACTTCAAATACAAACCAAAAACCGACCGATACCGGCCAAAAAATGAAATCACCCATTGATTTAGGTTGTGAAGAGGCCGCCGCTAGAGGCACCACCGCAATGCCTGCCCTTGCCAAGCGTCTCAGTAGCAAAATCCTTTGTGTCTTTGCTTGCCACGTTCCACGTGGCGCCTTGGTTGTTAATGACCTTGGAGCAAATTCGCTTTGTCTTCCTACAAATTCCGCTACTTTGTTCGAAAATGAGTAAGTTGCTGTTGATTGATGATGAGGAAGACGTCCGGTATTCGCTCCAACGGATTTTTGATTCGCTTGAAATCGAACTCGCGGCCGCCGCTTCCGGTGAGGAAGGCCTGAAAATTATCCCCAAGTTCAAACCCGATTTGGTGCTGATGGACGTGCGCATGGGCGGCATCAACGGCCTGGAAACGCTCCGCAAAATCCGCGCTGGCAATCCCAAGCTGCTCGTCATCCTCATGACCGCCTATGGCACCACCCAGACCGCCATCGAGGCAATGAAGCTCGGCGCCTATGACTATCTGCTCAAGCCGTTTGACGCTGTGAAGATCAAGGAACTCATCGCCAACGCGCTCAAGGCCGCGCGCGACATGAAACAGGTCGTCTCCTACCAGCCGCTGCTCCAATCGGAGGATTACGAACTGGGCATCGTCGGGCGCAGCGAGCCGATGCAGCAGGTCTTCAAGCTCATCGGCCAGGTCGCCGCCAGCGATGCCACCGCGCTCATCACTGGCGAAAGCGGCACGGGCAAGGAACTCGTCGCCCGCGCCATTTACCATCACAGCAACCGCGACGAGCAGCCGTTCCTGGCCGTCAATTGCGCGGCCATTCCCGAGCAGCTCCTGGAAAGCGAATTGTTCGGCCATGAGCGCGGCGCCTATACCGGCGCGACCAACCAGCGCATCGGTAAATTCGAGCAATGCAATAAGGGCACCATTTTCCTGGACGAAATCGGCGACATGACGCCCGCCACGCAGACCAAAATCCTGCGCGTGCTGCAAAGCGGCACGTTTGAGCGCGTCGGTGGCAACCAGCCCATCTCCGTGGACGTCCGCGTGATCGCCGCCACTAACAAGCCGCTGGAGCAGGCCGTCGCCACGAAACAATTCCGTGAGGACTTGTTCTATCGCCTCAACGTCGTGCGCATCCAGGTGCCGCCGTTGCGCGACCGGCGCGACGACATCCCGTTACTCGTGAATTATTTCATCGAGAAAATCGGCCGCGAACAGCAGCACGCGCCCAAGTCCATCGCTGCCAGCGTCATCAAAACGCTCGAGAAATATCATTGGCCCGGCAACGTGCGCGAACTGGAAAACGCCATCCGTCGCGCGCATGTCATGACCAAAAGCGATGCGATTCTCATCAGCGATTTGCCGCCGGAAATCAGCGGAAGCGCCGCCGCGCCGGCCTCCGCGAGCGTGGCCACGGCGGCCACGGACGATGCCGCCGGCCTGGCGCGCCAGTTGTTCCAATGGGCTCGGCGCGAGCCGAAATTGAAAGTCATTCCCGCCGTCGAGCGCGAACTGGTCATCCAGGCGCTCAAGGAAACCAACGACAACCAGGTGGCCGCCGCTAAACTGCTCGGCATCACCCGCGCCACCCTGCGCAAGCGCATCGAAAAATTCGGCATCCAGCGCCAGTTGGATGTGAAGTAAATCCACTTCAAAATATGAAAGCGAGGAAACTGTGATTGCCGGCGTCAGTCGGGGTGATTTAGCTCCATTGATAATTGGTATCATCTGTGCCCTATTGGCTATGGCGCAACTGCTAGCAGGTAGAGCAATTACCAAAGGAATACCCTGCACAAAAGCTAGTAACCCGACTGCTTTCTGGTGTTTGGTCGTCTGGTGGTTTGGAATGTCTGCTTTTTTTCTTTTTGAATTTGTTTACAAACTTTTAACGTCAAAATCTTTATTTTCCGACTTTTTCAGTTAAAACCAAATTGAGGCACTATCGTAGCCACTACCGAATTTATGTCTGTGACTTACAACGAACTGCTCGACGCGACGATTCAGCATCTCGAAGCGCTGAAATCGCGCGGCGCACGGCATGTCGCTGTCTCAGCAGAAACGCTGCGCCAGCTTTCAAAGCCGGCAGCTCCTTCAGTTATTCGTGAACCAGCCGAACCACCGAAAGGTTTTGGAGCACGCGCGCGTGGTGCGCCAGCCCCTGGCGCTTTAGAAAGCGGTCCTTCAGCCGAAAAGCGGCAGGAGACTGCCGCACTCCAAAACGCAAGCGTTTCACTTGATATTCAATCAGAAACCCGAAACCCAAAATCAGCGGTAGAGAAAGCCGCCGCCTTCGCCGCGTTGCGCGAACGTGTTATGGTCTGCGTCAAATGCGCGAACCTCGCGTCGTCCCGCAAAAATGTCGTGTTCGGCGTTGGCAACATCGACGCACAACTCATGTTCGTCGGCGAAGCCCCGGGAGCGGACGAAGATGCCCAGGGCGAACCGTTTGTCGGGCGGGCAGGGGAGTTGCTCACCAAAATCATCCAGGCCATGGGCCTGCAACGCAGCGACGTCTATATTGCGAACATCTTAAAATGCCGTCCCGATACGCCCGGCCAAACTGCCGGCAACCGCAAGCCCACAACGGAGGAAATGGCCACGTGCGTCCCGTATTTGCACGAGCAGATTGATTTGATTCAGCCGCGCGTCCTCGTCGCGCTCGGGGCCACCGCCATCGAAGGGCTTCTCGGCAAAACGCTGGGCATCATGAAACTGCGCGGCAATTGGAAGACCTATCGCGGCACGCCGCTCATGCCGACTTTTCACCCGGCCTATTTGCTGCGCAATCAGGCCATGACAGAAAAACGCAAGGTCTGGGAAGACATGCTTTCCGTGATGGAAAAACTCGAAATGCCCATTAGTGAGAAGCAGAAGAATTATTTCATGAGAGGATCATGAATGAACGTTCAAACCACGCTAAATTTCTACGGGCGCACTGAAGAAGCAGTCCAATTCTATGGCCGGACGATTGAAGCTGAGACTCTCTTCCTGATGCGGTTTCGCGACTGTCCGGATCCTTCCCTGTTGAGGCCGGGCTTCGAGGAAAAAATATTTCACGCAAGCTTTCGCATCGGTTCCACTGTGATCATGGCGTCCGACTGCGGTTGTGAGAAGCCGCCAGCCGAAGCGACCTTCGCCGGCTTCTCGCTTGCTCTCCGGGTTGAAACGCCGGAGAAAGCCGAACGGTTCTTCGCGGCTCTCAGTGATGGTGGACGGGTTCTAATGCCTCTAGGGAAAACTTTTTTTGCAGAGCGATACGGAATCGTCGTTGATCGTTTCGGCATCTCCTGGAAAGTAATGGTCGAGTCAAAAACGTAAAACTGAAGGCGGTACCAATGGCCGCCAGTCACTTATTTCGTGGACTCCCATTTCGTCTGCGCAACTTTCAATTTCGGATGCGACACGAACAAATGCCAAACGATTCCCTGGAACGCCTCGCTATGCGGCGTCACATGGGTTGGGTTTACCGTTGGAACAATGACACATGCCGTCGCTTCTTTCGCCGTGTAACCGCCGTCGCGCCCAACGATGCCGATGACCGATGCTCCTACTTTCTTCGCCAGTTGGATCGCGCTCACCAGGTTCGGGCTGACATTCTTTTCCAGGTTGCCGCCGCCCACGGAGAAAATCAGGAGGCCGTCTTTCGCGCTCAGCCGCGAGCCTTTGAGCCATTCGGCAAAGATAGTCGCCCAGCCTTCATCGTTCGTGCGCGCGGTCAGTTCGGAAACGTTGTCCGTCGGCGCATACGCCTCGAACCCGCAAATCTTCCGGAAATCGTTCACGGCATGTCCCGCATTGCCGGCGCTGCCGCCGACGCCCAGGATGAACAGCCTTCCCCCGCGCTCGCGGACTTTGGCCAGTTCGTCGGCGCACTTTTCAATGGCGTCGGCGTTTAGTTGCGCGGTCACCTGTTGGACTTCGGCGATAAATTGTTGGGTAAAATTCATGGGACGTTTATTTTAACAGCGATTCCAATTCTGCCAAGCCCGCAGGCGAGCCGATTTCGTAAAACCGCTCAGCCACTTCAAATCCCGCCAACTGCTTTTCGCGGACCAGCTTGCCCATCACTTCCGCCAAATCAAAGACCCGGTCCGCGGGATAGGAATCAAAAACAGAGGCTTTGAACATACTCAACCCATAGTCAATGTGTTGCATTTCGGGCAGCTTGTTTTTCTTGTCGTAAACTTTGATTTCGCCGTGGCGAAAGACCACGTTGCTGGTGTCGAATTTCCCTTCGTTGCGAAACACAGTCATCAAACCCGGCTTCCCGCTGCGATGGAAAAAATCCGCAATGGGCGCGTAATCAATCGGCAGATAGGAATCGCCGTAAAGGACAAAAAATTCTTCATCGAGCAGCGGCAGCGCGCGTTTGATAGCGCCGCCCGTGCCGAGAAGTTTTGGCCCATCCAGCGAATAATCCAGTTTGATCCCAAATTTTTCATTGCCAAAATCGCGCTGGATCATTTCGCCGAGATAACCGATGCAGAGAACTGCGCGTCGGATGCCGCGCGAGTGAAGCAATTCAAGCTGGTGCGCCAGGAAAGGCCGCCCTGCGACAGGCACAAGCGATTTCGGGATCTTTTCCGTGATGGGCCGGAGCCGCGTGGCCAGTCCGCCGGCCAAAATCGCAACGGGAATTTTTTCCACGGCGCTCACGAACTGACGAGTTTCGTTCCCTCGAAGTCGAAGCGGAAGCGTACTTCCTGCATTCCGGCCCGCGTCATTGCATGACGCAATCGCACCTTATCCTCGGCGTAAAACATCAGAAAGCCGCCACCGCCCGCCCCGATCAACTTTCCACCCAGCGCGCCGTTGGCCATCGCCAGCTCATACCACTCGTTGATCTTGGGATTGCTCATCCCGCCGCTGCGCTGTTTTTTATGCTGCCAGTGTACGTCCATCAACCGCGCGAACTCCGGCAGGTTGTCACCTTCCAGCGCCGCCTGGCTTTTTAGGCCGAGGTCTTTGACGAAGTGCAGATTTTCGATCATGGACTTGTCGTCCGATTTCGATTTCTGGTCCTGCTCTTTCAAAATCGCCGAGGCGCTGCGCGAAAACCCCGTGAAGAATAAAAGCAGGTTATCTTCCAGGTTGTCACGCGTTTCCCGGGACAATTTCAACGGCCACGCTTCGACGCTTCCGTTTTGCATGAACTTAAAACAGGTGATGCCGCCGTAGGCTGCGATGTATTGGTCCTGCTTGCCGATGGGTTCTTTCAAGCGGCCTAGTTCGACTTCGCACGCTTGCGCAGCCAGTTCCGCCGGGTGAACGAGGCTCCTTTTCTGTGCGTGCAACACCTTGAGCAGCGCCGTCGTGAAACTGCCAGACGAACCCAGGCCTGTTCCCGCCGGAATGTCCGCCATAGACGTCAGTTCCAGAAAATGGCCGTCCATGCCCAGCAGTGCGAAAGCTTCCCGGAGGATGGGATGTTTCAACTGCGAGGCATCGTCCACACGTTCCAACTCGGAATATTTCACAAGCAGGTGCGACATGAAGGTATCGTGCAGAGTGATGTAAACGTACCGGTCAATCGCAGCGGCGACGAGAAAACCGCCGAATCTTTCATAATACGACGGCAAATCCGTGCCGCCCCCGCCCAGAGTAATGCGAAGAGGTGAACGCGCAATAATCATAATCTTTTTGGGTTTTGTTTATAAATGGTTTCAACAACTTGAAGTGCCGCGCGAACCTCAGCAAGTCCCGCACCAGGCGTGCGCTTCAATTGAATGTCTTTCTCAAACTCAGCCATTTCATTTCGCCACGATTCGTCCGGCCCGGGGTATTCATAGACTTTCGTGTCGGGTATACCCATCTCCGGTTTCATCTGGTAATGGAAGAGCTTTTCCACACCGTAACTACCGCCCAGCCCTTCGACGTGCAGCTTGGTATTGCGGCCATAAATCTCGAAAGAAAAAAGATTTTTCCATTCCGTGCAGCTTACGTGCAGCCACGCCGTCTGGCCATTGGCCGTTTGCAAATTCAGGAAGGCATTGTCATCCACCGGCATGTCCCAAAAATACGTCGCCACGTGGCCATCAACTTTTTTGAACTCGCCCAGGAACCATCCAGCCAAATCAATCAAATGGATTCCCTGGTCCACCAATTCGCCTCCACCGGCAAGCTTCGGGTCGGCGCGCCATTCCCTGTCGTAGCCCAAACGGCCACCGTGGCCGTAACGGGCACGGATAAACATCAATTCGCCCATGACACCAGACTCAAAAATTTCTCGCGCTTTGACAAACGCCGGATGAAAGCGGTGATTAAAACCAACGCGCACGCAAACGCCATGCTTTTTCTCCAGTGCAATCAGTTCGTCAATTTGCTTTACCGAGATCCCTGCCGGTTTTTCGACGATGACGTGCTTGCCCGCGCGAATCGCCGCGGCGGAAATTTCCGCCAGCGTGGAATTGATAGTTGCGACAACGACGGCATCCACTTGAGGATCAGCGACCGCTTCTTTAAAATCAGTAATTGCCTTCCCCGTCTTCGCGAACTCTACGAGTGCCTGGGCACGCGACAAATCCGTGTCGCAAGCCACTATAAGTTTTGAACCGTCGGGCAGCGCGGCCAGCCGTTTTTTCCCGATCAAGCCACAACCGATGATGGCGTAATTCATTTGTCCCCCCATGCTTTGCCCCGGTCTTTGGGCACGATACGGCGCAGCGTATAAATATCCCCGGCCAAATCGGTTTTGAACTCGGGAAATGTTTCCCACGGATCCCAAACCGCACTGATGAGCTTGCCGGAAATGCCGTCGCTCCGCGGCGATAAAAGAAATTCTACCAGTTCCAGAACCTTGCGCAGCGATTCTACATTGTCGTGAGGCAGCTTAGACGCCTGCTCAAACTCTTTTTGTCCGGCCAGTTTCGCGCCGCTCTTCAAAACCTGCCCGGTCATGTTCGTGAAAATGGCGCCGGGCGCTACCGCGTTGATGTCGACCTTTTCGTTTTGCCATTCGGCAGCAAGCATTTCCACGAGGCGGACAACTCCAGTTTTCGCGACGCCATAAGCTATGAAATTTGGGCGCGCTCCCGTCGCGCCGCCGCCAGAGAAACAAATGACTTTCGATCGTGCTCCTGATTTTTTTAATAGCGGATAAAAAGCCCGGATCGCAAAAAACGTCCCATCAAGGTTCACACCGAGATTTTTACGCCATACCAATGGGTCGATTTCCATCGCCGGACCAATTGGCTCTTGTATCCCGGCGCAGCAGATGAGAACATCAAGCGACTTCCATTTGGTTGAGACTTGTTCGGCGCAATTCTTTACTGCCTCCCAGTTGGAAACATCGCATTGAAAACTGAACCCGCTTTGCGGTGAACGCGCTATCCGGCAAAGCTTATGCTGCGTGGCCTCCAGCGAGTCCGCCAGAAACTTACCGATGCCGCTGCTGGCGCCTGTGAGGACAATTTTCATCGGCGGTCGAGCGCCCACGGATTTTTTTCCAGCCACTCCAGCGTCCGGATAATTCCCTGTTCAATTGTCAGCGTGGTTTTCCAGCCCGTGGCGCAGACTTTTTTGGTATCGAGAAAGATAAAGGGGTTGTCTCCTACCCAGCCGCGTTTGCCGCCACTGTATTCCAGTGCGGGTTTTACCCCGAGCTTGGCGCAAATCCAGCGGATGGAATCATTCACCTCGCAAAACTCCTCCGTGCCAAGGTTATAAGTTTCGACGCGATGCTTCGCTTTTTTCGCTGTTTCCTGTTTAGTGACATGGAGCATCGCGTCCAGGCAATCGCCGATGTAGAGATAGGATTTGCGCTGCTTGCCATCGCCCAAAATTTTTAATTTTTCCGGATGTGTACGCAGTTGTTTGTAAAAATCCAAAACGTGCCCGTGCGTGTAGCGCTCGCCCAAAATCGAAACGAAGCGGAAAATGTATCCTTCGAACCCGTAGCCCTCGCAATAGGCGTGAATAAAACCTTCGGCGGCGAGCTTCGATGCCGCATAAAGCGACGTCTGCACTGGAAACGGTGCATTCTCCGGCGTGGGAATTATTTCAGCCTCGCCATAGACGCTGCCCGTGGAACTAAACGCGATTCGTTTGATGCCGTTGACGCGCATGGCTTCGAGCACATTGAAGCTCGCAAATGCGTTTTGCTGGAAATCCTTGCCCGGATGTTCCAGGCCAAACCGCACATCGGCATTGGCGGCGAGATGAAAAACAAAATCACAACCGCTCATGGCGCTGATCAGCGCGGGCAAATCCAGGCAATCGCCGCGAACTAATTTGAACTTAGGGTTTTTCAGCGCGCCATTCAGGAATTCGCCTTGCCCCGTGGAAAAATTGTCAAAACCCACGACCGTCTTACTCTCACCCAAAAGACGGTCAACCAGGTTACTGCTGATAAAACCCGCGGCGCCTGTGACAAATATGGTTTCCATGATAGAATAGCAACGTTATAAGAAGGCCCGTGCCAGTGCGAGAAATTTCATTGTGCAGCAACGATGCCGGTACGTTCTTAAGCAATCCGGGGCAGAACGAGCTTGACTTTTTAACATGCGCCTTCTACTCTGTTTAGACTTATTTCAGCGTTTTGTCTTCTGGCAGACAATATATTAGCTGTATTAATAGGTAAGAGTGATTTTTCTATAATGAGTGGCCTGGCCAACAGGGTTTACAATGCTGTTCATACAAACGGCTTCGCGGCGGATTTGGCTTATCGCATCGCCTACCCCTTTAAGCACTTTTGGTTTCGCCTCCGCAATTGGAAGGCAGTCCGTGACAAGGTCACGCCGGAGGAGCTTGCCCGCATTAAGGAAATCACCGCCAGCAGCAATTTGATCCTCGGGGTGACCAACATCTGCAATGCGCGCTGCGTTTTTTGCGCTTATCCCCGGGCCGTGGACAACAAGGACTTGAAAGGCGGCGTCATGCCTCTGGCCCTCTTCAAGAAAATCGTGGACGAATGGAAATCACTCGGCGGAAACAACATTGACCTCACCCACACGGTGGGCGATCCGTTGATTGATCCCGGACTAGTCGAAAAAATCAAGTACGCCACCGGCCAGGGCGGAATGAGGTACATCAGTTTCACAACCAATGGCATCCTGTTGAACCGCAATGATACGTACAAGCGTATCATTGATGCCGGCGCCACCGAAATTTACATCAGCACTTCCGGCACTGACAAGGACGCCTACGAAAAGACCTATGGCGTGAATCATTACGAGGACATGATTTCCGGCGTGCATAATCTTCTGAAATATAATCGTGAAAAGGGTGAACCGGTTCAAATCGCCGTCCGATTCCGCAATGGCAACAAGCCGAGTGAAATCATCCGTACCCGGGACTTCGCTGAAAAAATTAAGCCCTTTTTCTCACAAAAGGTCCGTTGCAATTTCACTGTGGAATTCGACAATTGGGGCGGCCTTATCCAGCAGGACGAGCTAGTTGGCCAAATGCGTTTGCGGAAAGTTATAAACGATATCCCCGTTCCCTGCCGCGCGCTGTTCGGTTTCATGGTTCGCTATGATGGCAGTGTCCGCCTTTGCGGTTGCCGTTTCAAAAAGTCGGACATGGACGACATGGTTGTCGGCAATATTCAGCACCAAAGCCTTCTCGACATTTCCCGCTCTCCGAAAGTCTGGTCCATTATCGAAGGTTTTTACCGGGGCAAGCGTCCTGAATCCTGCTCGGGGTGTTCCTTATATCATCCCATCAATCGCCTTTGGCTTGAAAAACGGACCCTTACCGCGCGGCAAAACGAGCAGCGAAAAAACGAACATTCGCTTGTTTGATTGGCGTGACGCTAATATCAAATGAATCCCGTCACAAAGATCGTTGGCGCATTAAACAACATTCGCAATCACCCGGTTAACCGAAATCGCAAAAACAAAGCCGTCCTCGAATATGGCTTCATCCAGGTAGCCGCCCGCCTCGTCCCGGGCGAAGTCTGCGTCGAATTTCCCAACCGCACCAGACTTCTGGTGCCTCCGCATATGAAAGGCGCCGCGCATTACGTTGCCCCTGGCCTGTGCGAATTCGAAGAGATGTCCTTTGTTGTGCACTTTTTGCGGCCTGACGATGTTTTCGCTGATATCGGGGCCAACATCGGCGCTTTCACCGTGCTGGCGGCTGGGGTGGCCGGCAGCCGGGTCGTGGCGATAGAAGCCAGCCCCGACACTTTTGAAAGCCTCTCAAGCAACGTTCGCCTGAATGGACTTCAAGGCCGGGTCCGGTGCATACTCGCCGCCGCCGGGCCAAAGGAAGGCGAAATCCAATTCACCGCCGGCCTGGGGACGGAAAATTGCGTGAATCCGAAAAATAACAGAAGCAACACCGTCAAAGTAAAGATGACTACGCTGGACGCCCAACTGGCGGACCCGCCGCCCAATGTGCTGAAGGTTGACGTGGAAGGCTTCGAGACTGAAGTATTTGCCGGTGCAGCCAATACGTTAAAAGCGCCCCAACTTAGCGCCATTCTCATTGAGAAAAACGGATTAGGCGCGCGCTACGGCTTCGATGAAAACATTTTGCACAATGAAATTCGGCGGCACGGTTTTGTGCCCTGCAATTACAAGCCTTTCGAACGAAAGATGGTTCCCTGGCAGGAAGATGCCACGGAAAATATCATCTACGTGCGGGATGTTGCCGCCGCCAATGACCGGCTGCGCGCGGCCGCCCCTTTCAAACTCCGTGATTTGAGCGTTTAATGTCCACGCCTCGCATCAGCTTCATCATGCCCACGCTCAACGTCGAGGCTATTTTGGACAATTGCCTCGCCTCCATCGCACGACAGACCCTTCCCCGCGACCAGTATGAAATCATTCTCGCGGACGCCCATTCCACCGACAGCACGCGCGACATCGCCAAAAAATACGGCGCGATTGTTCTGGATGATAACGGCAAAAACATGGAGGAAGGCAAGCGCCTCGCGCTGGAACACGCCAAAGGCGAGTTCATTGTATCTATTGATTCGGACAATGAATTCACCCACGCCGATTACGTCGAACTGGCTGTTAACGCTCTTGCAGAAAATCCCCAGGCGCTGGGCGTGGAAAGTTATTATCTTGCCTCCCCTAAGATGAGTTCGTTCTGTGCCTACCTGACCCGGTTGCTCCATATCAGCGACCCTATCTGCTGGCTGATGAGCGCAAATCCCCAACTTATCGAACGCAAAGGCGAAACGGAACGCTGGAAGCTGCCGCCCAATACCTTTTCCTATCCGCTCGGCGCGAATGGTTTCGTCTTCCGCCGCGCCGACCTCGAATCCGTCAAGGCCAAGGAACATTATCAGGACACGCACACTGCCCTCAACCTCATGCGCGCCGGCAAACTCGAATGGCTGCGCATCTGCGGACGTGGCGTTCATCATTATTACGTCCAGACACTCCGCGGCTTTGTGCAAAAACGCCGTCGTGCCACCGTCCACTTTTTACGCGTGCAGGAGGAGGCCAAAACAAATTGGATGAAAGAAAGCCCGCCCATCCCGCTTTGGCTGGCCGCGCTCTATTGTGTTACGTTTTTTGGCCCGCTATATCATACCTTGCGTGGAATCTTTCGTGAGGGTGATTGGCGCTGGCTCTGGCACTTGCCGGCCTCTCCTGCCAGTGTCCTTGGCAATGCCTGGGGCGTTTTCACTTACAAACGGCGCGGCAAAGACAAAACCTTGATCAAGGAATTAAAAGTGGGACAAACGTTAAAAAACTTCACGGGAAACCAAAAATAACATCATGCGCGCCTTCATTACCGGCATCACCGGACAGGATGGCTCCTACCTGGCTGAATTTTTGATTGAAAAAGGTTATGAAGTTCACGGCCTGGCCTGGCCGGCAATTCGCGTGGAGAAATCCTGGCTGGCGCCGTTACATAAATTCTCCGGTTCACGGCTTTTTCTCCGCACCGGAGACATCCGCGATGCAAACGTTTTTCCCGCAGCGATCCAGGAAACGCGGCCGGACGAGGTTTACCATCTGGCCGGCCAAACACATGTGGTGGACAGTTTCAATGATCCGGAAGCCGCTTTGGAACTCAATGCCCGAGCCGCCGTCCGTTTGCTGGAAGCGGCACGGCGGTTGACGCCAAAGCCGAAAATTTTTCACGCCTCCTCCTCGGAAATTTTTGGTTCTCCCACGCAGTCGCCGCAGGACGAAAACACGCCGGTCTGCCCGCTAAATCCCTATGCGTGCGCCAAAGCCTTTGCCACCCAAATGGTCGCGTTGTATCGCCAGGCTTACGGATTGTTTGCGGTCAATGGCATTTTGTATCCGCACGAATCTCCCCATCGGGGTGAACAATTCATCACCCGCCTGGTTTGCCGCGCCGCAGCGGCCATCAAACTAGGCAAACAAACGGAATTGCCGCTCGGCGACCTTGCCGCGCTCCGCGATTGGACGGATGCCCGCGACATTGTGCGTGGAATGTGGCTGGCCTTGCAGCATTCGGCGCCGGAGGATTTTGTCTTTGCTTCCGGCGAATTGCATACCGTCCAGGAACTCGTCGAAACGGCCTTTGCCGAAGTAGGGCTGGACTGGAAAAAATTTGTGAAGTTAGACGCCGGTTATGCGCGCCCGTTGGACTTACGGCGTGTGACCGGCAACGCCGCCAAGGCAAAACGGCTGCTCGGCTGGGAGCCACACACACGTTTCAAGGAACTGGTCCAGGAAATGGTGCGCGTGGACCTGGAGCGATTGCGGGCGCGGTAAATTAAACCCCAAGACGTTCTTTCCAGAATTGAATGGTTCGTTGCAGGCCGTCTTCCAACGCTACCGTAGGACGCCATCCCAGCACTTTCCTGATTTTTCCTGCATCCAGGTTGATATGCGGCTGGTCAGAAGCAAGCGGGCGCAGGGGATAATTCGGTGGATATTGGCCCAGGAGGATTTTCTTCCGGCTAAAGCCAATCATATCTGCAATTTTGAAAGCCACGTCATGATTGGTGAGTTCTCCGCCCGGCGAGGCATTGAACGCTTCTCCGCGCACTTCCGGTTGCTTCAGTGCCGCGATATATGCGTTTACATGGTCGGTTACATACATATAACAGCGCGTGGAATCCGGCGCCCCGATATAGACTTTTTCACCACGCAGCATAGTCGTGACCACATATTCGACATAAAACCCCACGTCATGCTTGCGTCCATACGAATTGATGCAACGCATCACGGTCGTGTTTAATCCATAGACGGGCGTCATCATTCGCAGGTAAGTGTCCGTCATGGATTTGGTGTTCGCGTAAGGGCTGGAGGGGTTTAACACCGCCGTTTCCGGCACCATGCCGTCGCCCTGAATGCCATACACTTCCGCAGTAGAAGCATAAAGCAAATGCCGTTTCTCAAAGTTCGGCAGCTTTAACATCCCATGCGCGATGTTCAATGTGCCATCAATATTCGCGCGCACGTAAGCCATCGGCGTCTCAAACGAATCCCGGACCGGGCTTAACGCGGCCAGGTGAATGACGACATCCGGATTTACCTTGTGCAGACAATTTTGTACGGATTGCGCGTCCGTAATATCGCAACGGACGATGGTGGTCTTTTCCAGGAACGGCTGGAGCGACTTCATGTCGCGGCCAACCACCGGACGAACCGTCCCAAACACTTCATGCTTCGCACTTAATTCTTTTGCCAAATGGCTGCCAATGAATCCGGTGACACCGGTGATGAGGATTTTTTTCACTTTTTTTGGTCCTTAAAAACTTCTTTGGTTATAACCTCCACAGTGGGTAAAGCGAAAATCATTTTGCCGCCGCCCATCAGAAAATCACGCTCCTGGGCGATTATTTCCTGTTTGAATTGATAAGGCAACACCAGCAAACAGTCGGGCTTGTTCTGCCGATAATCGTCGAAGGAAATCACCTGGATGCCCGTGCCAACAATGTATTTGCTCCATTTGTCGGAATTCTTGTCCACGGCGGCGGAAATAATTTTACGATCAATGTCGCAGTATTGCAGAACAACCAACCCGCGCGTCGAAGCGCCGTATATGTAAATTTTTTCGCCGCGATTTTTTTCGCGATGAAGAATATCCATGATCTGCTTCTTTAATTCCGCGATTTTTTTCGCGTAATTCGCGTAGACATAGCGGTCGTCATAACCCCGGCGCAATTCTTGGTCGCGCAAATCCTTCACGCGTTGCGCGGCGCCGGGCCGCAGCTTCAGGTTTGTCTTTATCCCGGCCTTGCGGATATAGAGGCGGAAACTCCCGCCGTTGACGTCATTCAATTCCAGGTCAAAAATCTCGAAACCATGGCGGCGCAGAAGGTTTTCCAACGAGAGCAGCGAATAATACTCCAGGTGCTCGTGGCTGATATTGTCGTAGGTGTGCTCGTCCAACATCAGCCCAAGGTAATTCATTTGGATGATCCAAAGACCATGGTCATCCAGGCAGGCGGCAATGTCCGTCACAAATGAATTGGGGTCTTCCAAATCGTAAAACATCGAGATGCTGGTGATGACTTTGGCTTTGCGATTTGGAAAACTTTTCCGGAACGCCGCCGCGTTGAAATAATCGTGAATGATGGTCGCGTTGTCCTGCCGGGCCAGTTCCCATAAATTCGACGGCTCAAAACCCACCTTGTGAATGCCGCTGGGCTGGTATTGCCGCAGTAGCGTGCCATCATTTGCGCCGATATCCACCACCAGGTCGCCCGCCGCCGGCGAGGCGATTTCTTCCGCCGCCTTAACGATGTCGCCAAGCGCCTTCACCATGGTCGTGCTGATGCCGGATTTGTACCAGTATTTCCGGTATAACAGATCGTGATCAAACGTATGCTGGAGCTGGAGCAAACCGCAACCGCCATCCTTGATGTTGCACAAGACAAGCGCCAGCGGCCCGGTGCCGGCCGTTTCTTCCGCGCTATCCAAAAAGCCGACGGCATATTGTTCGCCCAAAGAAAGGATGGGGATTAATTTGCGCGAACCGCAGACACGGCAGGTCTCGCGCAGCGTAACGGGGGATTTTGAGCTCATGTGAATTTTATTTCCCAACTCCAAAAAATCGCGACCATAAAAAACGATAGGCGCTTGGTTGAAATAATGCGCGCCAGTATCGCCGGAAATACTGGAGGGGATGCGCCCGCATGTTTGCCAGCATGGCCGTTCGGGCCGTCCTGCTGGCGGCGGCGGGATCCAGCTCTGGCATTTGCATTTCATCGCGCAACCAGTTCAGGTAAACGAACCAGCACTCATCCAGGTTCGCCCACTTGCCATCACTCGGAACCGAACGTTCATCTTCGCGCGTGCTAATGACCGGAAAATCGGGGATCAAAACTGAAAGTTTATTTTTCAACAAAGGACGTAGAAATCCAAACATGTGGGGGAACCACGTATTGATGTTCTCTTCGCCAAATTTCGCGTCGAAATATTCTCCACGATAGATATTGCTGGAGAGCAAGGTGTGTTCGGCCAGCACATGCACATTATCGAGCCGGATACATTCTCTGGCCACTGTGCGATAATCGGCATACAGCCCCGGCTTGGGCAGCGGCCAGGGATAACGGGTATCAAACATCAGAACAAAACCCGGATCACGTTCGCGCAGAACTTTCAGAAGATTCGGCACGGCATTATCCGCGACAATCTCATCATCGCCCAATGTCCAGACAAAACGCCCTTTGCCCATCGCCATCACTTTCAAAAGGTTTTTGCTGATCCCGATGTTGCTGTCGTTGCGCGAATAAACCACGCGAATGCCTGACTGCTTTATAAATTCCTCAACAACCTGTTTCGTATCGTCCGGCGATCCGTTGTCTGAAAGATAAATCACCACATCTTCCGCCCCCGCCGTTTTAATTTGCAGCGCTAACACTCCCAGAATCTGCTTGAGCAGCCTTGACCGGTTATAAGTGGGAATGCAGATGGAGAGAAGTTCGGGTGCCATACTTTTCAGTTTGAATGAATCAGAGGATCCGTAGTGGCTGCTTCCCATATTTTTCGGAACGCTTCAGTTGAAGCAATTGCGGATTTTCCTGCACTTCCCGGACATTCTTCACATCGTTGACCGAAATCCATTGTTCATGTTCCTTTAACCCGTAAAAGGCGATTTTCTTGTTCTTTGCCAGCGGCGTGAAAACCGCATGCTCAATCGAACCGGTTTCCGGAACTAAATCAAGAATTTTCCGGTTGAGGATATAAATCCCGATGCTCACCGGTACATTCGGCAGCTTATGGCCGTATTTGAACCCGTTGATAAATCCGTTGGCAGCCGTTTCCACCACGCTGAACCGGCAGTAAAAAGGAGCCAGCGCCATCGTTACCAGCGGCTGTTTTTTTCCATGGACCTGAACCAGGTTCGGCAAATGCATGTTCGTCACCTCGTCGCAATTCATCGCCACGAAATTCTCATCCGTCACAAACCGGCTGATGGCCAGGCGAAAACCCTGTGCCGTTCCGCCTTCGAGCGTATGAACGCTGATGTTCGCGTTCAGGCCAAAATTCTTATTGGCCTTCAAGTAGGAAATAATTTTCTCCTTCTTATAAGCCACCCCGATAACGACGTTTTTGATTCCGTGGAACTTGAGCCAGCGCAACGTCCAAAAAAGCATTGGATGGCCATTGATTTCCACCATCGCTTTGGGCTTGTTGTTGGAAAGCGGCTTGAGACGAGAGCCCTCGCCTCCGGCAATAATGACGGCTGTCTGCAACATGTAAACAGAAATGATGGCCAAAATGCCCCTTTGGAGCAAGGCAAAATGGATTCAAAACGGGCAATAAACTCAATATTTAGCGGGGCTCAAGCAATATCCCCAGGTTCCGTTTCCATGTCGCTACCAGGCCGCCATTCTGGGCCCACCAGCCGTCTGGTTTGAACCCGCAGGGATTTTTCGGCACGGCGTCACCATAGCCGAAAAAGCGAAACGAGGCTGCCCGCGGATTAAATTACTTACCCACCAGAGCCAGTGACGATTGTTCCTGTGCCGTGCGAAGGCAAGGCCCTCTGGCGTGGCCACCTGGGTGGAAAATGTTTCCGTCGTCCCGGTTGAATTGACTTCCACAATAGATCCGTTCCCTGTGCCGGCGACTGCGATAAACAAATCTCCTGCGTTATCAATGGCCAGGCCCTGGGGGTCATTAAGACCCGAGAGAATCGTGCTTGTCCCCGACGGGGTGATCTCCGAAATATAACCCTCGTTTTGGTTAAGAGAATTGGCTACAAAAAGGTCTCCGGCGCTGTTAAAAGCCATTCCCGTGGGCTTCTGGAACCCGGAGGCATAGAGGGTCGGGGTCCCATTGGCAATTTCGTAAATGTTGCCGCTGTTCCAATCGGACGCAAACAGAGCACCAGCATTGTTGAAGGCCAGGAAATACGGGCTGCCTAGGCCAGAAGCAAAAAGAGATTGCGAAGAACCATTGGGACTCACTTTGACTATCTCTCCGTTTCCTTCGTTCGCCACATATACATTACCCGCGCTGTCCACGGCTACTCCGGCGGGAGCGTTGAAATCAAACCCGAAGCTGCTGGCCGTTCCGTTCGGCGCAATTTCGGTAATGCTAGGACCGCTATTGTTCCCCACAAACAAATCTCCGGAACTGTTAAAGGCCAACTGCCATCCTACAGGCGTGGTGGAAGGGACAAAGGTGGTCGCGGTTCCCGATGAATTGAACTCGTTGATGGCCCCGGTATAACAGTCTGATTCATACAGTTCCTGAGCCGACGTCCCGGCAGCCGCGAGCAGCAATGTGCCCGCACAAACCGTTCCGGTGATGACGTGATGGTGAATAGGTGATGTAGTTTTCATAGTATTTATTTATTTTTATATGGTTTTTGTGACGTTGATGGTTAGTTTCTGACCAACTCCAGTATGTATTCAGATTTTGATTTTTTTTGTCAAAGTAATAATGGGGGGCACGGGCTGGTAAGGTGAAAAAGATATAGAAGTTGGAAAAGGGGTAACATCGGGATCATGCACTTGACAAAGGTTGAGCGTGAGCGACTTAACCCGCTACATTTCGGCTACACGGAAGGCTACAATCCGCTACATTATCGTTAACGCTGCCGGACTTCTCTTTGAGCAAGCCCGCCTCTTTTTCAGCTTCGGCCCTAGCTTTAGCCTGAGTTTAGCGCGAACGTAATTCCTCGGTCCGGGCTTTAAGGTTGTTTAACGGCCAAGCGGTCCGCAGCTTTTGCCTGAAAAATCCCAACGAACACGGCGTTCGCACAAGGGAAAGGCGAGCCGTATGGGGTTTTTCGGATTTCTTCCAATGTCGCCTCGCGCCATCGGTTGCCAGCCGATATGCGCAATAGGTAGCGCACCTCGTCAAATCCGGTTTGTTGCGTATTAATCAGCTCGTCCACGTGCGGGTTATAGCCCAAAGGCAGCGTGACCAGCATTCGGCCGGCGTCCTTAAGCAGTGACTTGAGATGATGGATCGCCAAAACCATTTTTTTGGGGTCCCGTTGCGGCTCGTCCCAGCCCACGTGCTCGAGCGTGGACAGCGTGATAATCTGGTCATACTTCTTCCCGGGTGAAAACGTAATGACGTCCTCGTTAATCACGCCCGGCGCGATTTCGTATTTGTCCACAATGTCATGCGGAAAATGGAAGTAATACGACAACACGTTGCCAATTTCCAAAGTTTCCCCCGATTTGTTGTTTAAAAAGTCCCGCGCCAGCGCGACTTCCACGATGCGCTCGTTATTCAGGCTGTAGGGGTGAACATAATAAACGTGCGTCTGGCCTCCGAATTCAAATGTCCGGGAGCCGCCCCATTTTCTCGCGGCATAGAGCCATGCCCGCTGCACCAGCACAAAGGGAAACCAAAGGCCGTGATATTTATATAAAACACTCAAACCGCTTTTGACCCGATAGAACAAAGACGGCTGCTTCATAACAATTTTATCGGTGAAGTTATGATCGTTCTCATTATTTCAAAAGCGCGGTTATTCGTTCCTCATGGAATTGCGACACCTTTTGATTCCATTCCACCCGGAAACGATCAATGGCCATCGAGTAATTTGTGTAATTCTGTTTCAAATCTAAAATCGCCGCTTCGATGGCTGCCGGTTCCGGCGGCACGACATGTCCCACGCCGCGCTTTTCAAATTCCTGGTTAAATTCAGCCACATTAGTGATGACGATGGGCGTATTGCTGGCGAAACAATAAAGCGTTTTGGACGGGAAGCCGTAGTAGCTGTAACTCTCCGGTGATATGTCCCGGTAAATCGCATAACCGCAAAAACACTTCGCCAGGATTTCCCCAATCCGGACCTCGTCATTCAGCAATCCGTGAAAGACCGTCTGCGGCGGGGCCAGATGCCGGATGGAGTCAAGGTAAGGAGATGCGCCAATAACGTTCACCGGAAAATTATGGCGTTTGGCAATTTCAAAAAGGATGTCCAACGCGTGGTCATGCGAAGGAAAACCGATGTAACCTATTTCTTCGCGCGGGCCGGCGGGAGCAGAAAATTGGCTTAGAGCGACCGGCATAACATATGTGTTCTTTTTTAAGATTTAGTTTTGTGCCAATACGTGATGAAAGCACCCAGGCTTCGTCCGAGATTTTTGCAGCCAGCTTTGTCAGCCCATTCGTAATTGTGCGGTGCAGTCTGAGCCACCTCTTGCTTCCCGGCGGCAGGTAGTCCGCCAGGAAAGAAATCGTTCGCCGGACGCGGCCGAGTTTTTGCAGGAATGCCGCCGCAAAACCGCTGCTATAGAACGCTGTCAGGACTACGTCCGCTTTCACTTCGCGCGTGTGCTTCCAAATCAGGCCAAAAGTTCTTAGAAACGTCCAGGACGCCAGTAAAAGCTGATCAGAGCGTATTACCCAATAGCCTATTTTTTTCTGCGGCCCGTTGTAAATCCTTGTCCCGTTTTCCCAAACTTCCACATGCTCAAAGCTGCTGAGTTGGATAAGCGTTACCCGCCCGTGTTTCGACATTACACTCGCCCAGCCCCGTTCGTTGATGCCGACGCCGAGCACCATGATAATGTTCTTCATTACGGAAGGGTTTATGTTGGGCGAATCTTTCAATGGGCACAAGGGAAAACAGGCATGTCGCACGGTTTTTGGCCATCCGGCCGTCAGGAATTACCAATCAAAATGCCCGCCAGGAAAACCAGCGCGCCGCCCAGCAACACCTGCAACAACGCGGACACCAGCGGCGTGTCCATAAACCGATGTCGCACCCAGGAAATAATGCACAGTTCCACCAGCACCACGCATACGGCGATGGATGTGGCAGTTTTCACATTGGAAATCAGATACGGCATCGTATGGCCCAGGCCGCCGACTGCCGTCATGCCGCCGCATACAAAACCGCGCGTCCAGGGGCGGCCCCGTCCCGTCAGGCTGCCGTCATCCGTCAGCGCCTCCGCAAATCCCATGCTGATGCCCGCGCCCACGCTGGCCGCCAGCCCCACCAGGAAGGTGGACGTGCTGCTGTGCGTGGCGAAGGCCGCCGCAAACAATGGCGCGAGCGTCGAAATCGAGCCATCCATTAATCCCGCCAGGCCGGGCTGGACCACCTGCAACAAAAACAATCGTTTGGCCTGCGCCTTCTCGCCTTCACTCAGGCCGGTCCGAGCGATATTCTCCGCCACCACGATATGGCCGCTTTCTTCCTCCGCCAAGTCCCCGAGCAACTGGCGGATGCTCGTGTCCGTCGTTCGCCGGGCGGCGGCCAGGTAAAAGCGCCTCGTTTCCACCTCCATGCTCTCCGCCGTCCGCAGCACCGTCTTCAATCCCGGCTTGCCCAGCCACACCGAACGACGGTTCACAAAACCCCGAACATCCTGTCGCCGAATCAGCGGCACGTGCTCGCCAAAGCGCTCCTTGTATAACTCCAGCAGGCGGTGGCGATGGCGGTCCTCGTCGCGGCGCATCCCGCGGAACCGCTCCGCCTGTTCGGGATAGTCCGCCTCAATCGCGCCCGCAAAATCCTGGTAAATTCGCGCGTCCTCTTCTTCCAGCGAAATCGCCAGCGCCAGGATTTCCCGTTCCGTCAGGCTCTCAAAAGTTTTCATGACTTTCGTTTGAATCGCGCTGTCACAAATTCCAGGATTTCACTTGCTTCCGGGATTTTGAACGCCAGCGCGGCAACCCAGTATAGGCTCCCGGCAACGATGGCCGGAATAAAAACCGCGCCGATTCTCCGGGCCAGCGTCCCATGGCCGATTTCGTTTTCCCACAATTGCCAACCTACAAACGCAACTGCTCCGGCGATCAGGGTCATCCCCACGAGCAACAAGGCCATTTTCCGCAACGATTCCATTTCGAGGTTGCCCAGTTTCTTCCGTAATGCGAATAGCAATAAACCGACGTTGCAAACCGAAGTCACCGTATTGGCCACGCCCAATCCGCCCTGCCGCAACGGCCCGACCAGCACACCGGCCAGTACGAGATTCAGCATCAGGCACGCGATGCTGATTTTCATCGGCGTCATGGTATCGCCCGGCGCATAAAACGCGCGCACCAGGATGTTGGCTGTCGAAAACGCCACCAGCCCGGGCGCGAGGCAAATCAATGCAAACGAGGCCGCCTGCGTGGCGTGCGCATCAAATTTCCCGTATTCAAAAAGCAGCCGGACGATCGGCACCGCCAGCGTAACGAGCAGCACCGAAGCGATGAGGTTCAAAAAAATCAGCGTGGATAGCCCCTTCCGTAGTGTCACGCGAAATTCGGAATAATTCTTTTCCGCCGCCAGTCCCGAAAGCGTCGGCAACAGGTACGTCGCCAGCGAAATCCCGAACATCCCCTGCGGCAATTCCATCAGCC